>Ga0208898_1000543_pt1 | contig 29219 bp, 45 predicted proteins | sample VirMetDEL_Mar_4_FD_184513 | JGI IMG/M metagenome (GOLD analysis project Ga0208898, IMG submission 184513) | Aqueous microbial communities from the Delaware River and Bay under freshwater to marine salinity gradient to study organic matter... | ecosystem: Environmental > Aquatic > Marine >...
AATGCGGTAGGTCACATCGCGCTTGCATCGCTGGATGTTCTCATGCGAGTCGCGGTCAGCCGCCACCAGCATGGCAACCGGCACACCGTCCATCGGGTAGTCAATGCGCTTCACAAAAGTAGTCATGGGACACCCTTCCATGTCTCGTAGTTGAGAACCTTCTCCACAGTGCGCTTGTGTACGCCGAACTTTTCCGCGAGCGCCTTAGCCGTGCAGGTCGCATAGATACGCTGAACCTCGGCCCGCCCCTGCTCCGCTATCTCCCGAATCAGCCGCACATCGTCAGCCGTGAGTTTCCTAGTCGCGTTTATGTTCCCGCGCAAAGCATTCGACCGGCTCACAGCGAATAACTCGCGTAGCTGCTCGGCTCCCCGTAGCGGTTACGGCCTCTGACCTTTTTCGTCTTGATGCTGTAACCCTGCTCCCGCAGGTCGCAGATTCGCGCCGCCAACCGCATGATTCCATAATCGCGTATAGCATCCATCGGCGTGATGGAGCCGTAATCCTGCAAGTGACGCAAAACCCGTTCAGTCTGTTTCATTGCGCTTCTCCTTTGCCTTGCGTTTGATGTAGTCGTAATAAACATCTTGAAAGCGTTGCTCCCACCAGTCGAGCCAAGTGTGCTTCCCGCTTGGCGTAGACTGGTCGCGCTTGTGGTAAATGTACCGCGCCGCGCAGAGTTTGGTGTATTCATCCACCGCCCACAGCCGCCACAAACACTATGCACATCAGGGCCAGAATGACCAGCACTGCTTTCTCTGCTGTACTCATGCCGCGCCTCCCGCCATCTTCTCCGCACACTCTCTGCGCAGTTGATAGGTGGTCTTGCCGGTTGTGTAAATCTTTAGCTCCGCACACAAGGCCAGCAGGCTTGCATCATCAGTAGGTATCTTTGGCTTCTTGGCGGGCTGCGGCGCTTTGCTCTCAACCTCGTCCTCCCACCGCTCGCCGTTGATGTAGGTCTGCGCGTGGGGAATGTAGCCCTCTAGCCACTGGCGGTCTTTTTCCATCCGGTTGCTAACGTCTGCCATCAGCTCATCGCAGCGGGCATCCAGCTTCTTCGACTTCCACGCCTTCCTCGCGCCTGACTTGTTCCGCTTTATCGGGTACACCGACCAAAATTCATCAAAGCGCAAGCACTCATCCGCTGCTGGCTTCTTGCTTGCCTTGCGCGGGGCGACAGGCTCCGGCGCAATCACCGGCTCTGGCTCAACCTCCGGCTCAACAACCGGCTCCGGCTGATCGCCCAGCGCCACAAAACCCTTTTCCTTCAAAATAGCGAAATCAGGATTTTTCCGCAGCTTGAACAAGACTCTGGCATCGTGTGGACTCAACTCAAACACTGGGCCAACTGCACCCGCATGGCAAATCAGCATCATCCACAAGTATCGCTGCTCAATCGTCAGATTGAAGAAATCCGGGTCATGCACCAGCCGGGTCGAAACCGCTACCCAGTCACGCTGCTTGCGGTTTGCCCTCATCACGCGCTGGTGCTTTTCCCAGTTCAAGATCGTAATCTTAATTTTCGCCTTGCTATCCAACAAAAATCTCCATTGATTTCGGCAAACGATACAACGCCGAAAAAAAATCTGTCAACTGTTTTTTTGCAATTTTTTCAGATAGCACAATATATGTCTTGTCTTGTCTTGTCTTGTCTTGTTAGGGGCGCTTAACCCTTTGATTTCAAAACAACGAAAAAACAGCACTCGCACAGCACTCGCACACCACTCGTACAGCACTCGTACAGCACTCGTACACCACTCACACATCACTCGCAAAAAAAAGCCCGCGCAAGGCGGGCTAACACACACAGGAATTTAGGTGCCCCGGCTCGACCAATCATCCATGACCGGGAACCGGGGCGTGACGCTGGGAGGGAGGAGACAGCCCTCGAAACGTCAAGGCCAATATACACCATGCGCGGCAAACGCGATGCCGGGCTGTGTAAAGCACTGCTTGGCCCCTTGCCGCCGCGTAATCGGCCCCATGCCACCGCCAAACATCGCACCAGACGCAACCAGAGCCGCGCTACGGCGTTTTCTCCCTATACCATAGGGGTAGGGTAGGGTAGGGCATTTGACGCGGCTAATCGCCTCAGATTGTGCCTAAAAAAAACCAAAAAACGCTTGACGGGTTGCGCTAAATGTAGATAATGAACACATGGGCTGACGGTTCAGCCAACAAACAAACCTAACTGGAGAAACGCAATGAACGTCACTTTTTACACAAACGAATTTAGTCAGGACATCAAGGCAGAAATTGAAGTCAATCGTCATATCGGTGGAGGAAACGACGGTTACATAGCATGGGTCGTTAATGTTCGTAATGGCGACCTGCTATTTAGCACTGCCGGTGATGAAAAGCATGATGTCATTGAGAGGGCTGAAGAACTGGGTAAAAATCTGAGTCTGAACTTCAATGGCATCTACGTTAAACACAAGTTTCCGAACATCTAGCCCGCACTAAAAATTCAACGCTACTGCCCCGATCTGGTACGGGGCTTTAGCGGTAACAGGGCTGACGGCCAGCCCCTCAATGGAGAAACGCAATGTACGCAGCAATCTATGTAGTAAAGAAACTGAATGGCGACTTCCTGACCAGCGGCAACATCCGGGTGTCGCATCATCGGGAAGACTGCGAGTCGGCAATCGAGGATTACATTAAGAGTAGCATCCCCGACAATGCGACCGAGATGAAGACAACCGCAAAAGGGTTTCGTGAGTTTCATGAATTCTACGCAACCTTTGTCGGTGTTATCGAAGTCTGATCGACACCACAACCAGAAACTACTTGCCCCGATCTAGTCCGGGGCTTTCAGCGCCATCCAATATGGAGAGCAACGTGAATATCTTTTACTTAGCCCACGACCCTGTTAGTTGCGCAAAATTACACTGTGACAAGCACGTTGTGAAGATGATTCTTGAGTACGCGCAACTGATGAGTACTGCGCACGATGAGGCAGGTACATGGGCAGCGCCTATGTACAAGCCTACGCACAGGAATCATCCGTGTGCTAAATGGGTGCGCGAGAGCGAGAACAACTACACTTGGTTGTATTGTTTGTTTATCGCCCTGTGTGACGAGTACACGCACCGCTACGGCAAGGTACACAAGACTGATATCAAGCTGCGTGATTTGCTGCGCTCCCCGCCGCCCGGTAGTGGGGAATACTTCACTCAGCCGCCTCAAGCCATGCCGGACGAGTGCCGTAGAGAATGCAGCGTTGAGGCATACAGGGCTTACTATCGTGAGCATAAGACGGACATTGCCACTTACAAAGGCCGCCCTGTGCCATCGTTTATGCAGGTCGCATAAGAAATGTGCAAAAAATGCTGAAAACAGCCAAAAAACGCTTGACGGGTTGCGCCATATGTGGATAATGAACACATGGGCTGATTGGCAGCCCCTTATAGGAGAAACAACCATGATCGTTCAAACAATCAACCAATACCAGTTTACCGAAGCCTTCCGCCAGATTCGCCCTGATAACTTTAGCTATGAAGGCCAAAAGGCGCTGTTCGAGTTTTTCGAGGAATACAGCGAAGATACGGGCGAGCCTTTCGAGCTTGACGTTATCGCCATCTGCTGCGATTTCACCGAATATGAAAGCCTTGCAGAGTTTAACGAAGACTACAGCACCAGCCATGAAGACTGGGACAGCGTCTATGATGGCACTTGGGTGATTCCGCTTGATGACGGGCGCGCGATTGTCGCAAACTTCTAGCACACCGCCACAACTAGGCCAGACTTGCTCCGATCTAGTACGGGGCTTTTCTGGTAGTAGGGCTGATTGGCAGCCCCAAACGGAGACACAAAATGAACCCGGCAGACATTAAAAGAGGCAATAAAACAGAATGACGGGCACGGGTGCGGGCTGTGGAGCAAGTCGCTTCAGAGCGAACACAGGCGGCGCAGCGGGCATACCCGCTGAAACCTTTGCCCCGCCTGAGTTTCAGCCGGGTGTCGGGAAAATTTACACATTGCGCCCTCTGGGTGTCGGAAAAATTTACATATGACGCTCCGCAAAAAAAGCCCGTTAGAGTTTTTGTACAAAAAGCCCGTTAGAGTTTTTGTAGAAAAACCTCGTTAGAGTTTTTGTAGAAAAACCTCGTTAGAGTGTTTGGTAGAAAAAGCCCGTTAGAGTTTTTAGGCGGAAAAGTCAAAAAAAGCTTGACGGGGGGAGATATATGTAGATAATTGAATCACGGCATCACGACAACGGAGACACAGCATGAACAACCTTGATTACGACCTCGAAAGGCAGCGGGAACGGATGCAGCCGGAACCAGTAGGCAGCGCGATTGACAGCGTGGATGATGAAACGCTGGTCAACCTGTATCTGGAAAGCATGAAGGATGACCGCGCAGTGATGTCCGATCTGGTCTCAGAGATATTCTACGACCCGGACGCGGCCCGCACTTTCGTCTACAAGGCTTTGGACAATCTCAGCATTGACGATGATGAGTGGCTGATGAACCACGCCAGAAGAATCATCGTGAACTTCTGCCGCGACATGGCTGTGGCATGGGCAAAGGAACGTGAGGCTAACGGGGAGTGGGAACAATGAGACTCCGCGAATTACTCAAAGAATACAGCTACGGGCAGATTGCACTTGCAAGGGCGCGCTAGATTTAGATAATGAACACATGGGCTGACGGTCAGCCCCTAAAAGGAGAGACACATGAACGACCAAAGCAAAAGTATGTCACTGGAGAAGCAGCGCCAGAAACTCCAGCCAGAACCGCAAGGTTCGGTGCTGGAAACTTGGAGCGATGCAGAGATTGTTGAGGCATATCTGGACGCGCAACGCGATGACCGTGAAGTGCTGAATGCAGCGATGGACTACATTGTCGAAGATGACGATGTGAGTCGTATGCTGATTTACGCCGCACTGGGCGGCACTGGACTAGAGGAAGATGAGTTGGAGGTTGTGGCGCGCATGACGATTCACGCGCTATTTCCCAGCGCGCTGAAATGGGCGCAGAAAGCTGAAGCAAACGGAGAACTGACATGGGGCTGAGAGACTTGTTGAAGGAGTATTCATTGGGCGAGATTGCGCTTGCCATTGCTCAAATCATTATCGCCGCGATTATTATCTACGCTTACATTGTGTTACTTTTGGCGTTTTAGGAGAGGGACATGAAAAACCAATCTGAAAGCATCCAGAAACTTGCAGCCGCGCTGGTGAAGGCACAGGCAGAGATGGGCAAGGCTGTCACCAGTTCGACTAACCCGCACTTCCGCAGCAAGTACGCTGATCTGACGGAGGTGCTGGATACCGTCCTGCCGCCTCTCAACAAGCACGGCATCAGCATGATTCAACTGCCCGGACAACGTGATGGGCTTGTTACGCTCACCACGATGCTGGTGCATGACTCTGGCGAGTTCATTAGCTCTGAGGCTGCAATGGCTCCGGCGAAAGCCGGGCCACACGCGGTCGGCAGTTGCCTGACGTATCTGCGGCGCTATTCGGCTGCGGCGATCTGCGGCCTGACGCAAGCGGATGATGATGGCAACAGCGGGCAGGGCAGAAAGGAGGTGGACACCAGTGATGCTGTGGGAAAGCTCCGAAAGGCAGCTGGTGAGTCATATGACGCATTCGCCGCCGCGTGGAGCAAACTGGACGCTGCAACTCGCACCGCAATCAGCGAGGGCAACCCCGCGCTACTGGCAGAACTAAAGGCAATGTGTGGCGAGGCAAATGATGAAGCTAACTAGCAGCAACTTTGCCGCCGCAATGGGAATCTCGCCGTGGTGCAGCCGTCAAAAGCTGTTCCGGCAGATGACCGGGCGCGAGAACCGCGATCCGATGAACGCAGCGATGCAGTGGGGCATTGACAATGAATGCCGCGCTGTAGCCGCTGCGGAGGCTGTCACGGGACTCTTGTTCCAGCATACGGGTGACGATCAGCAGCACTACCAGTTGAATGTTGACGGGATATGGTTTGGCACAACGCCAGATGGTCGTTGCGGCTCAACCGGGCTGGAGGTAAAATGCCCGCAGAAGCTCACGGACGAGCCACCGCTGCACTACATACCGCAAGTGCAGGGTCAGATGTGGTTGGCGGGTTTCGACACAGTGATATTCGGTCAATGGACTCCAGACGAATCACGATTCTGGCGAGTCGGGCGAAGCGAGGAATACATTGACCAGATGCGCGGCCTGTTGGGCGACTTTATCGGAGACTTGTCTAGCGACAATGAACCAAAACGCAGGAAAAAGCCGGTGATGCCGGAAGTAAACTTTGAGAGGATTGAGACATGAAACAGAGGAAGACCATATATTGCGACAAATGGCTGCTGGAGGAGATTGAGCGCTTGTCAGAGCAAAATGACCGCACCGCCAATGGCGAAATCATCCACGCGATTCGCTGCTATGTTACCTACTGGCAAGCAGAGAACCCCGTGCCAGAACTGGAACTTGACAACACTGACTAACAACACTCACTAGAGGAAATTGAGATGAGCTTTGGATTGAAAGCCACAAGCGGGCTTTCCTGAAGACCGACAAGCAACTGAGAGGAGAGACACTATGAAATATCAAGTTATGTGGCACGAGAGCAGAGGAGGCGTTACGGAAGTCGAAGCCGCCTCAGCAGAGGAAGCCGAGCGCAAGGTTATGGACGGTGAGGTCGAAGAATTCGACAAGCAGTATAACAGCGAAGTCGAGGTGATTGAGGTGGCGACATGCGTATAGCAATACACCAGACTGGCAAGCAGAGAACCCCGTGCCAGAACTGGAACTTGACAACACTCACTAACAACACTCACTAGAGGAAATTGAGATGAGCTTTGAAAACGATGTAAAACTTGCACTCTGGAAAAATGACAAGCGCACCAAACCCACTCAGCCGTTGCTGAAGGGCGGAAAGCCGCAAGTCATCAATGGTCAGGAATACTGGGTGTCAGCGTGGCTGAACGCGCCGAAGGGTGATGACGCGACCGCTGAGAAGGTGGAGCGCATGGTTGATGCGCTGGCAGACCTACTTGGCACATACCCGATCATCAGCGTGAGCTTGTCGCCAGCTGACGGTCAAGCGCCCGCCGCTGGCTCCAGCACGTTCCAAGCTGCTGCGCCAGAGGACGATTTGCCCTTCTAGGAGGTCATCATGGACTTTCAAATATCCAGAAATGTGCGCCTCGTTGGCACAGAGCGCGAGTGGCAGCTTCAGCGCCGCAAGAAGGTGACGAGAAACGGAGTGACCAGTGAATACTGGCAACCCTTCCGCTACTATTCCCGGTTAGACTCTGCTGTGAGGGCGATGGGCGAATATGACTTCCGCATGAGCGATGACGTGGACGATCTGCGCCGAAGGCTGGCTAGGGTACAGGCTACAGCCAAAAACGCCTCACAACGCATCAGCGAGGCTTGTAGCGCATGACTATAGCGCCACTAGCAATCGCCACGGCCTGTTACATCTGGGCTGCGGGTGCATTATTGATTGATGGCAAGGCGGCACTGGCGCTGACGTATTTTGCATATGCAGTCGCCAATGTCGGACTCTTGGTTGTCGCGACCAAGTAGCGCGGGGGAAGCGTCCTGAGTATTGACCTAAAACTGCTCGCCTTTTTTCTGGCAGCGCAGCCAGCGCCCGCCTATGAAGTCTGCCGCATAGACAATGACGCGCTCCACATGGAGATTTTGGTCTGCCACGACACCCACACTACCGTTGATCGCGCTTGGTGCGAGGCTCGCGGGTGGGCTTTTGAGTGGGAAAATGGCGCATGGCGGCTAAAAAGCGCCCCTCAGTCAGGAGATGACTGAGAGGGCTTTTGCCTTTTCTGGCGAGAGTGCGCGGTTGTAGATGTTGGCCTGATGCCATACAACGCCCGGCTCAAGGAAGGAGCCAGTGACATACTGCCCCACGCTTGCGTGAATGCCCCACTTGATGCCTGTACACGCCGCCTTGTAGGTCTGAGCGCCATTGGCGTAGACGGTCAGGTTAGTGCCGTCAAAGTTCAGCACGATCTTGGTGCGCGAGTAGGCTGTCAGCGCAACGCCCGCATTGTGAGCCGCTAAATCAGCGCCCACGACTTCCAGAGTGCCGTCTGTTTCAATGTAAGCCAGCCCGGTGAAGTCCGTGTTGAAGATACCCTTGCGCTGCGAGTCCACTGCCACCAAATCCGCTGCATCGGCTAACGGAGTGAAGTCAATCATAACCGCGCCCGGCACTACGCCTTCTGGCATACCCAGACAAGGCTTAGTGTCGCCGCTAACCATGTCATATGAGTCATTCGCGCCATGCGAGCCGCTGGTGTACATCGGCAAATAGGGAAGCTCTGCCGCCGTCACGCCCCAGAACACAATCCCTTCACCAAAAACGGAGGAGGAGCTTGGGTTGTTGTCTGCATCTGCCAGCAGGAGGTCAAGCACTGGCGCTGTCGCGCCCGCGCCTAAGTCAACCGTGAAGCCGCAATAGTACCAAGTCTCCCCGCCATGTTCACCAATGTTAAGCATAAAGGGATTTTCCGCGCCATTGGATGCTGTGCCCACAGCGCCCGTCAATGGGTTGAAGTAGCAAGCTGCCTGAGTAGCCCCATCTAGCAACTGGAGCCGCACACACGCCCACTGAATTGTCTCGGAATCAGCCTGACCGCTAATGCACACGCCTACAGACACCTTCTGATTCGCGCTGCCAAATCCGGTGAGCGTTTGCCTACGTCCGGCTTCACCCACGGAAGTGGAATAGACTACTGTGCCATTTGTGGAGCCGTCTGGCGCTGCCACGTTACGGTTCTCAAAGGCAAACCCCTCAATGGCTGACCAATCCGCGCCAGTGGAAAGCAAATCCTCCGGGCTGCTTGCTGCATTGGTAAACTCTGTCTCAGATAGAACGCCCGGCGCATATTGTGACGAGCCGCTGCCAAAGGTCAGGCCGGTCAGGAAGCGACCATTGCCAGAGCCAGTGGTGCGGTAGCCCGTGGAGTCAAAATATGCCGCAGTAGTGGTGCGCTGCGAGCCTTGCCCGCAACCGGGGCGAGGAGCGCCGCCGCGAAAGTCGAACAGCATTCCCATCTTGCGCCCAAGCCCACCCGCAAAGCGGTAGAAGTTTCTTCCAGCCATTAGTTGTATATCCGTGGCGTGACGCTGAACTCCCGGTCGCGCATAATCATGGCGAGGTGAGTTTTCAGCGAGTGAATTTCAGCTTGCAGAGCTTCAATCTTAATATCCTTGTCAGCGCCGTTTTTTGCTACATCGGCTAGGGTTTTCTCAAGGAGTTCGATTCGCTCTTGCATGATGCGCCTCTCTAAATGGTTTAAGGGTTGAGTGTTCATTTGTTACCTCTCTCTCGTTGCAGCCAGCCGTCCCAGTTAAGGTTCAGCGACTGGATATAGAGCGCAATTTCATATTGAGTTAATTGCTGATGTGTCTTACGCGCATCTTCCGCTGCGCGTTGTTTATCCTTTGTCTGCTTGCTCATAAGTAACGCCGGAGCAGGAAGTTCAAACTAACTTCCATGTGATCGTAGTTGCCCTTTCCGTTGACCTCATGCAGCATATGGATACCGCGCCACTCCCCGGATGCCTGTGGGCCACGGTATTCCTCCGAATGCTGGTAAAAGCAGCCAGCCATCAGCCCGCGTATCACCTGACCGTTTGACAGACTTTCACGCGCACAGTCCATCTCTTGCTGATGGCCCATGATGTAGCTGAACTTCAGCTTGGTGAGCTTGTACTGCGCCAGCCCGCCAATCGGTCGCCCGGAGTTCTGAGCGTAGAAGTAGTGGCAGTAGTGCAGCCCGTCCAGCTTGAGAATCTTCTTAAACGGAACGAGCTTGAAGTCATGCGCCTCAAAGTCGGCCATAGTGACCACGTTGCGGAAGCGCCCATTGTCAGCATCATTGCGAAACCTGTCGATGCGATCTTCATGGTTGCCAAGCGTGAGGTACATCTTGGGCTGGTACTTTTTGCGCCGCCCTTTGTTGTGATTGCGTATCGGGGCGAATAGCAAATCCATCGCCTCGTTGCCAACCTCAATGTCAGCTTTGTAGTCTCGCCCCTCAAAGCCAACCTTGCCCTGATCGTATATTGACAGGCTTTCCATGTCCCAGTGGTCGCCACAATGCACGATGACATCAGGCTGCTTTTCAACGATGTAGTTGCCCAGTGCGGTGAAGTGGTCAAGTGGTACGCCCGGCTTCACCTGTGTATCAGGTATTACAAGATGCGTCTTGCTCATAGGTCACGACCTCTGTGGCCTCCTTGTCTTTTCAGCCTGATAGAGCAATTGCGCAATGCGCTCAACAAAGGATTCATCACGGCTTAACTCATCATGGCCTGATAAGTCTAGCACAGCATGGACTGTCTCATGGTATAAGGTCGCAAAAACCACTTCATCCGGGTGGTCGCTGTTAGGTGCTTGTATGCGAATAGTATTACTTTTTGCGCACCAATCGCCATGAACCCCGTCCCGGTCAAACAAGTCATCCACTTGCTGCACCGTTATCGTCTGCCCCGCGATCTGGAACGAGCCGGGGAGCCGCTTCACTTCTTAAAGCCCCCGGCGATGCCTTTCGCAAAGTAGAGCGTGGTCACAGCGAGGAAGGGCGTGTTGACTGTCGATTCCATGTAACTCAGCACAGCCCTTGCAGCGAGGCTGGCGGCGTTTATCTCGAACAGTGCGCCCACAACAGTCAGGCCAAGCAAAACGACCGCAGAGAGCATCCAGATGGCTGCTATGGCGACCGCAAGAATGCGCCGCGAGAGGTTCATTGGCTGCGTGGCTTCCAGATAGCGCAGGAACCACTCGCTCTGCTCCTCTTTGGTGAACCAAGCTGCGTCCGTGCCCTTTATGACCGCATCAGCCACCTTTGTTGCTTGCGCTGGCGTGTTAAATATCGCTTTGAGTGCCTTAATCATTGCCTTCTCTCATTTTAATCGACCGCACCTCGTCAATGACTTGCTGGCTCAGACGCTCAATGCCTTCCTGCCGCCCTTTGACGCGACCAAAATCTTCCTTCAATTCAGCGAAGTTTTTGTTGGCTTCTGCCAACCCTGCTTCACATTTTTTGTGCTGTTCTTTTGTGTCCTTGTACTGGCTTTTCACATCCCGCCACAGGTAGACGATAGCCGCGCAAAGCCCGCCAAAAGCGGGAATGATTAACTCAGCGTAAATAAAGGAAGCGGGAAGCATTAGAACACCATCAAGATTGTGAGACAGATAGCGGCACTCGCTGTCGCCTTAGCGATCAGCTTGAGCAAATCCCACTTCTCCTTTTTAATAATCATAATGGGGTACAAATGGAAAGCACCCGCCACAATGCCCGCCGTTTGTCGGAAGGGAACGTTATTCAGGACTCCGTTTTTGAACCACAGAGGCGAACTTGGTGCGCCAATCATCTCATGGAACCATGCGAGCCCCCAATAGACGTTATCCACAACAGCGCCCGCAAAGCCGATGGTGATGCCGATAATCAGCATCTCTGTCTCGCTCATTTCCTCAACAGGCTTGCGCAGGGAGCCGAGAGCGCGTGGTGAGTAATACCAAACAACCAGCGCGCCCAGTATCACCGTTGGAACGGTAAGCACTAGGCTGATGAACTCAGCCGATGTGTAGAACATATCAATCATTTTGGTGCCTTTTTAGCGCATTCTTCATTGTAGATAGCTCCTTTTATTTGCCTGATTTCCAGCGTGTGCCCAGATGACATCTCGCCTAATAGTTTTGTTAGCAAGTCCATCGCATAGCCCATGCGGAAGCCCGATTTAAGCACGGCCAACTCGTTACCCAGTAGCCCGCGCCGCAAGCCGGGGAGCAAGCAGCCAGAGCTATGCGAGACAATGTTGCCGGGGTGAATCAGGCACTTGTAACGCTGATTGCTGCGCGTCCTATCTTCCTTGCGGAAGTACACGCCAAGCGATTCATTCACCATCGCCCATACCTTGTGTCCGTTGGTTCGCTCATACGGAACAAGCGAATAAGTGCCCTCTGGGATGCAGGAGTGAAAGGCTTTCCCAGACGGGTATTCAGCGGAGGGATTCCACGGCTTCTCGATAGTCGCCATCGGCAGAAGCGGAGGCGCGTATAACTCGCCCTCCGTTTCCGTTGCCGAATAGGAATATCTCACCAGAGTCAGCTTCACAGCGGCGGCTCAGGCACATACTGGACGCGATAGCTAATGGAGGCGCGATCAAGGTCTGTGCCATTTGGAATCAGCGCGCCAAGAGGCTGCTGGTTGTGCATATCGGCATTATACCCGTGAGCGTTGGGGCGCGGGCTTTCGTGAACGAAAACGTTGCCGGTCGCGCGCAGTAGACTCCTGTTGTCTATTATCAGCCCACGGCCATCATAGGGCACATCTCCAGCATTGGCTGTAAAATATGGTTCTGGGTCAGGGAATAATTGGTCGCCGCCATCAATCGCAATGAACAGAGAACCTTGCCCGCCACCGGAGCCAGAGCCAGCGCGCACCGATATAGGCACATACTGTGGGTAGCCTGTAAACCATATATTAGGCGAATCTGACGCACTTTGGCTGCAATTAATCTTGTCGCCAAGTGAGCCATCCGTGCCGCTTAAATCAATCTCAGCAGACAGGCCAAAGGAAACGCCGCGAGATATAATTGCCAGCCCCGCGCCGCTGTCGCCAGCATCGCCGCCAAGTCCGTCCACCTTGCAACGTGGCAAGTAATCATTGCGCACATCCTCACGGAAAACCACGTTGAATAGCCGGGTTTTGTTTTCCAGCAAAGGCGCTCCATACACGCCCCGCGCCCCCGTCAAGGTCGCGGGAATGCCAAGCAAATCATCAAACACTGGTGAAGTTGTTGTGTCTGGAGTTTCCAGAACAATCTCTGGAAAGGATGAGTGCAGCCCATCGCGGGTATAACCCTCTAGGTTGCTGTACTCTCTTGGAAAATATTCAACACCGCCAAAGTCGAACGTTGCCAAGTAATTGTGAACCATTCCATCCATACTGCGAATGCCGCCGACATAGCCTCGCGTTGCACTGTCAAAAGTCGGAATGCCGCCGCTATAAGCCGTGCCAACTACATTCGGGTCTGTCTCGCCAACCCACCCGTTGCCAGCGCCGTCAATCTTGCCGTTGATCGTCAGCGTACCCTTAATTCGCAACTGCACAGAATGATGGATGGTCAGTGTGCGCCCGGCGGGAATGGTAAAGTCGCCATCATAGTAGAAAATGGAGTCTGCATGATTTGCATCATGCGACAATGACAAGCCGCTTTCATAACCCGTCAGAGTGCCATCTGCCGTCAGGTTGCCGGAGCCGTCAACGCTCAAGCCCGCAGCCGTAAATTCAGTGCCTTTTGAAGTGTAGAAGGCATCGGGCAAGATTGCGGATGTGCCGATAGGTATGTCATCTGCTCGCGTTCCAGACGAGCCAAAGCAGTCGATCTTGACCTTGCCATTCATCCAGTCAATGTTGGCGCGTTCTATTTCAAACGGTCGATTAAGGTAGGTGGTGTTGCCCGCGCTGAAGCCGTCATAGTCCTCAATCTCCAGCAGCTTGACGTTGACAACATCATTGGCCTCCAAAAAATTAAGGTAAGGCATCAGGTCGAGTGTGATGCGCTGTGGCGGGTTGCGGAATCTATCCATGTACCGCGTGACAAGAGTGCGAATTTGCGACACGGTATGCCGCGCAGGATAAAGCCCCTTAAATTGCAACTCTTTGAACTCGCTTGCGCCGTTTCTGGCGATGGAGTCGGCATCTTGGTACAGGACGGAGCGCGTGAAGTTTTCTCCATCCCAGTTCCAGCGAACAAGAATCTGATTGACCACCTCTGACTGCGAATGCTTTAGCCCGTTATGCTCGGAGACTGTCACGTTGGTCAGGTAGGCATCAGCCGCCCCACCCGCAATAATCTCGTTGATTTTGCGCAGCCCGATTGTGCCGTCTGAGTTGACAGGCGAAAACGTGCCGCAAAGCCTGTGAATCTCCTGCTCGACAAACTTCTTAGCGTCAGTCTTTTTAAGGTGAATAAAGCGCGTGATGAGGCCGGTGATGTCGCCATCATATAAGTCCTCACCGACTTCCTCCCACTCGGTTGTGGACATATACGAAAGCGGCACTCCCGCGTTCCAATGCTCGGGAAGCTGTTTGCGGGGCGAGGATGTGTCGCCCAAATAATAGCCCGTCAGGACAGCATAGGCCAACTGAGGCGCTGGCATCTCTAAGTAGATAAATTCTTCGACCTCGGGCCATTCATCCGGGTCTGTGCCTGACACCGTGACAGCTTGCGCCGTTGTGCCAAACAAGCCGCGACCAGTCACCACAAATTCTGCGGGCGACTCGCTTTTGGAAGTCCAGCGTATAATCTCGCCCGTGTCCACGATCTTGAGGTAGCCAACAGTCTCGCCCGGCGCTTCTGTGAAGGCTTGCGTGTGGTACACGGCCTCGAATGCGGAAGTATCGCGCACATGGACAGCACTGTAGGGCGACTCAGTGCCATCGGTCAGGTTGGAGGCAAGGTTGGTCTTTTTCTTGTCGAATACAGTCTTGCGGATTTGCCGCGTGACATCGCGGCAAGAGAGCGTGTATACGCCAGCCTTATATGCCAAGCCGCTGACATAAGTGGACGCAATCTGCTCGTAGTCCTCAAAGTAGTCAGTAAAGCCCATGTAAACGCGGATTTTCTTTTCGCGTATATCATGCCCGGAGTCTAGCGGGCTACCTTTAGGAACCAGCGCGCCGCGCAGCCAGTTGGAAAACTGCTCACCAACTTGGGCATCCACCCACACGCCAACCTGCGGCGAGTTTACCAGCGCGGCATCGTCTGAGCCAATGCGGTCTTGAAAGGTTGTCCCGGTATTATCATTCAGCGGATAGAAGGCGCGAGGATGCAGCGGCAAACCGACATCCGCTGCCTCATATGTGCGCACATCCCACATATAGCCATCAATCTGGCGGCTGGAGTTGCCGCCAATAAAGAGCTTTCCATTTGAAGCAAGGTCTGGATCATATGTTCCAGTGGCAGTCGTGCCGTTGATGTCAACGAGCCAGTTGCCTGCACCATCCCACTCAAGCGCCCATCTATTCAGCGTATATGATGAGAGCGTGATGCCGGTTGTGTGGTTAGTTGCCGTGCCCGCTTCATATACACGCACATCGCCGGATGAGTTAGTGTACAAGCGCAGAATCGGGTTGACACCAAAGAATGCCATCGCTTGCGCAGCGTCCCTAACGTAGCCCTTGCCCGTGATGCGGGTGCGCCGTGAGCCGCTGTAATTGCCTCCAGAAGTTTGAAAGTAGTCGCTGGAGGTCAGCAGCGGGCTTTCGACCGGGCGAAAATCATAGACAGGCCGCAACTCATCAACGGTGTCCAGCGTCTTGATGGTCAAGCTGCCAATTTCAGAGCGCCCCTCAAGCGGCATAACGCGCTGCGAGGTTGAAGATACAGACTGAATCACGCCCTCGACATACCTCTGAGCAACAGGTACGCCTAAAATGCCCTCATGCGTAGTGAGGGCTATGGAATAATCAGGAAAGTCTACAATCGCAACAAATTTCGGCTCGCGGGATTCCGACCAGTTATATTGTGCAAACGAGTTCCATTGGTCTTGTCGCATTATCGCTCTCTACATTTGAAACCAAATGTGAAATAATCGCCAGAGCCGCCATCGCCCCGGCGCACAGTTCTCTTTTCTGTGTATGACTTGTCTGTCATATACACCTCAATAAAGCCATCTCCATCATCCAAATCAAGCTCAAAGGTTGAGCCGTCCAGAACGGAATCAAGAAACTCGCGCATCTGCGAGGCAGTGCTACCCGTAACCGGGGTCAACTGCACTGACCAGCTTTGCTTGATGTTGCGATAGGTTGAGAACACATCACCGCGCAAGCTCTCTACATCAATCCGCGTGGCGCTGCTGGTGCGGTCGATAGCTGCTGGCGTGATCGTCATTGTGTACTGCGTACCCGCCATGTGAATGGGGGATGAGTCCTTGTCAATCGACCGGCTGGCAGTGTATTTAACTTGCTTTGCCACTATACATTCCTCTCGGCAGCGTCAATAATCTCAGCAGCATTGCGAGATTCTGCATCAATCAGCACAACGTCTTGGTCTTTGACAGCAGCTTGGATGGCGGGGATGATTTTAGACTGGGCGAAATCGTCAAAGCCGTTCACATCGCCTTGAATGATAATCTGCACCCGGCTCTCATCGCGCTGTTCTTCCGCATTGATCGGGTCATCAAACGGGGTAGACGTATCGGCAATTGCTGATTTCGCCGTATCTCTAATTGAACCGCCCACGCTACCAGTGCCAACTCCAATCATGCTTGCAATGTTAGCAGCGCCCGCTGCGCCAATAATGCCCGCAAAGATTGGCCCCATAGGCCAGCCCCACTCTAGCGCCTTGTTCATGCCCACGATTGTAGAGTTCCATGCCTCCTTCACGCGCTCCCTATTTGCGAATGCGTTTGCCGCAACAGTTAAGGATTTGTTTTTTGCAAAAAACATCCTGCTGCCCGAAAGAATAGAATCGTTGATGTTTTTTGTAACATCTGCTTCCTTCCTTTTGTCCTTTAGGGTCTTGTCGATAATACTGCGCTGCGCACTAGAGAGTCGCTCATACTCAGCTATCTTGGCATCATTGATTGCGCGGAGTTGCGCAACCTCCTGATCGGGTGTCAGGGCTACGTTTAGCTCGCCCTTCGCAGCTTGTTCGGCCTCAAATTCAGCCATAACTTTTGCGCGGGCTGTTTCTTCTGCTAGCGCAATAAGCTCTTGATCGGAGAGGCGCTTGCCCTCCAGCGCGAGAGCTTCCATCTCTTGCTTGATGGCAGCTTCTTGTTCAGCGGCAGCACGGGCAGCTTCCATTCTGATTTGGGCCTCTGCGTCAAGGTCTGCTTTTAACTTTGCAAGGTCAGTCCCCGGCGTTTCCCCAGTGGGCGTTTCAGCTTTTTTAGTCGCTTCTTCCGCAAGGCGCTCGGCATTTGCCGCGACTCTCTGAGTAAACGCATCCGCATCAGCAAACAACTGCCCCAGTGTTCTGACCTGTTCGGCTGACCTTCGGGCAACGTCAAGTGCTTGACCGGCGCGCCTCTCCATGTCATCTGCAATAGCGTCAAAAGCATCGGCGCCAAAAAACGCAAGCCCTCTGTAAATGGCTTCGCCAGTCTTATATGCCGCTGATTCAATCAGTGCCAGCGCAATTTTCGCACCTGTTATTGCGTTTTTGACAAGGCCAAACCCGACAATAGTACCCTCGACTACAGCGCTCATGCTAGACTGAGCGTTGTCAAAGCCCTTAGCTACTTCAACAAGCTCCTCCGCAACGGTGACAATGAACGGAGCAAGCTCAACGAGAGCCTTGTTCACAATGCCATCAACTGCAAACCCTACGCGGGTCAATGAGTCTTTTGCTGCCTCAACCTTTGCGGCATCAACGCGACTAATCGCAATGCCAAGTGCTTTCGCCTCCTCAACATTTGCCCGCAGCGCCTCCTCGTTATCTTGGAAAAGCACAAGCAAATCAGTGGCGCGACCGCCAAAAATATCATATGCAGCGGCAGTCTTAACAGTCTGATTTTCAACCCGACCAAGCGCCCCGGCAATTTGAATAAACTGCTCATCGACAGACAGGTCTTTTAGGTCTTCAGCCTTTAGGCCAATAGCCTCGAATGCGCGAGTGTAGGTTTTCAGCCCATTAGTCGCGTCAGATATTGCTTTTTGCTGCCTGACGAGCGCCTTGTTCAGAGTCTCTTGACCTACGCCAGCAAGCTCCGCGCCGTATTGAATGCCCGCCAGAGCTTCTGTCGCAACGCCCAACTTGTCAGCAGTCTTTGCCAGCTTGTCAAGTCGGTCAATGCCCTCCTTCGCACCGCGAAAAGCAAGGGCGGCACCAGCAGCAACCGCAACCGCGCCAAGCAGCTTCATCTTTCCGCTTAACGCAGAAAGACTGCCAGAAGTCTTCGAGCTAAAACGCTGGGCGCTTCGCTCGGCGCGCTTCATCTCGTTGACAAATTTGACAGCATTTGCGTCGATGACAACGCTTGCTGCTGCTACTGGTTTCGCCATTATTTACCCTTCCCAAAAATAGCCCGGATTTTATCCGCGACACGCTTGCGCTTTTTCGCCGCGCTCTCAAATGAGCGTTTATGCTCCGGCGCAAAGTCGGTCGGCTTATATGCCTTTTTCGCCCTGCCGGATGAGTTGTAAATGCCCGCTAGAATGCCGCCAAACATCAACTCAGCATCGCGGTTATGCGGCTCTATATCATAGAACGCAATCAACTCGCCAAGCTCGCGGGAATCCCTAAGCGAGTGCAAAAACTCGCTCGGGGTTTTCCCTAGCCGGAGAGCCAGCCGAAACAAGATCATCTTGTACGGCTGGCCCTCTAGTTTCCCGCTGCTTCCTCAATCTCATCCTGCGCAAGCCCTGAGGCTTTCATGCACTCGCCCAGAAGGTTGGAGATAACGGAGAACTGATGCCCCGCCAGTTCTTTAGCGGCTTCCTCGCGCTCATCATCGGCAATCAATCGCTCGCCATCCTCGTTGCAGAGGTGCAGGGTAATGATTAACGCAGAGCGATGCGCGGAGTATTTGCCTTCTTCCCCACCGGGGAGGTCGAAAAACACTTCCATCGCCTTTGCGTCCATGCCTTTGAGGTACACGGTTTCGCCGCCCCACTGCTCAACGGTGACGGAGTGAACGGGCGGGCTGTATTTGCTGAACTTAGATATAGCAGTCATTTTGTTACCTTTCAGAAATCAGAAAGTTAAAGAGTTGTGATTAAGACCAGACAGGAGCGCCGGAAATCTTCACGCTGCACTCAACCGTAATCGCAGAGCCGCTTTCAATGCTCATGCTGAATGACTCAACAATGGCAGAAAACGTGACATAGCTAAGAGGCGAGTCGGGAAGCTGCACACGGTAGTTGTTCGCAGTCTGGTTGGCCGTAGATACGCGAGTGCGCAGAGTTTCCTGATTCGCATTGCCATCAACATAGTTGAAGCTAATGGAAACCGTCCCGCCGTCCAGAAGGCCGGGGATGAACTCTTTATAGCCGCCGGTAGAATCAAGGCTGGTGACTTCAATCTGCTCTGCCGAAAGCTCCGGCCCTGAGATTGAAATTACTTCAGCCACTTTTGTGTAAACTTCCGGGCTGGCTCCATCACTTAACTGGAACTCAGCACCGACACCTGATATTGCACTAGTCATAGTATTACCTCGTTAAAAGCCCAAAGGGGCGCACAAAAACCCTTACGGGCAATAGAAACATCACTCATGGAGAGTGAAAACAAAATCCAACGCAACGCGGCGGCGCTCATAGTCGCCATCAACGTCTGCAAAATCATACTCAGATTCAAGCCGCCCAAATTGCACTTGCACTCGGGGGCTTAACCCGCCCAGATCGCCCTTGACATCATCAAGAACACCGCGCACGGCATCAGCCAGCGCTTTGCTATCTGCGACACTATCAGCCCAACAGTCCAACTGGATGCGCACCTCGGTCATGGTGTCAACGCCATCCAATATCGTGCCTCTACCAGTGCCAACGCGCTGATAGGTAACATAGGGCGTAGTCGCCTCTTGCGGCGCTTGCATATGGTATATGCGGTCGCCCGCAACGCTGCCAACTGTCACATCTGCCACTAACGCGGCAACCACACCTTGCTCAACTCTCATCGCTTATTCGCCGCCCGTATTTTCTTCAACTCTTTGTCCACTTGCACTTTGAGATTGCGGCGAAATCGCTCAGGGATTTGCGCCTTAGTCGCAGTCCACGCATTGCGGATAAACGGCTTTGCGGCATACTGTCGCTTATTGCGCAATGTGAATCCAAACTCCATCAAATGCGCGTGATTTATTCCTCTGTTCTGAGCCGCAGCCCGTGTGACCGCTTTGCCATAGTGCCCCATATACATCAGCCAAGCGCGGGTGTTTGTTCTCTGCGGCCTGACATTGATCGCAACGGAATTTGGGCCTAACCCCAGATTGATGGAGCGAGCGCCCACAGCCTTCGCCAACGAGCCAGAGCTATCTGGAAACATACTGAGCGCATTGTTGCGCATCGCCTTCACAAGCGGTCGCACAGCAAACCGCAAAGCAGCATTCAGAGGCTTTTTTTGCACTGAGGCGGGCAGTTGCCGGAGCATCCTGTTCACTTCAGAGATGTCAACTTGTGCGTCAAATTTCACTATCCGCGCTCCACACACATAAGCTCAATCATGCGCCCTCGCTCGTAAGCGTTGACAACAGAGTTGATGTCAAAATAGCGAGAGCCATACTTGACCCGGTGCTTGGCAGAAACCGCAGACACGCCAGTTGAGTAGCGAATGACAATCTTGTGAGTCAGTTCTGTCTGCGTTTCCGCAGAACGCTGAAACTCTGTCATCTTGATAGGCTGTATAGATGCAGGGACTCCAGAGGCATACGCCGCCCAAGACTGGGTGACATCGCCCCATGAGTCCACTGAGTCGGTCGTGGCTTCGATGTCTATTGATTCTCTGAGAGAGCCGGAACGCATAACGCTTCCTCTATAGTCATTCGCGGGAAAGCGGTTAAAGCCGTCCTTCGCGAGCAGTTGATGACGGGCACTGGCGGGTTGCAAGTTTCATACACCTCAACCCACTGGTGATAGTTTGACGTATTGCGCAATTTGCCCTCATGCCGCCCAAACCAGTGACCATTGCCGCCCATGTCATATCCAAGCAGAAGCACACGCTCCGCACCAAGCAAGATCGCCAAGTGGAGCGCAGCAAAGCCGGAATGTCGCCCAAAGTTAATCGCCTCGCGCCGGAGGTTGTTGCTATGCTCGGCGGGCCATTCCTCGACAAACTCTGGCGGGCGCTTGCTCTGCTTGCCGATGATTTTGCGGCAATCCAAGTCCTTGACCTTATCTGCGTGATGCTCCCACCATTCCAAATCGGATGCGTACAGATAATCTACGTCTATCATCCTGTAGGCATCGTTCACGCCAACAACGGTGCAGTGCTGCCTTGCCAGTTTTGCGTCCTCTTTTGTGAGAGAAGGGCCACCAGCGATACATACAAAATCAGACACGGGCGATGCGGTACGGGTCGAGCAGCCGCTTGGCTGTTTCCGGCAGCGCGTTCACAGCAGCACCCACAATAACGTCCTCGCGGTACTCAAACCAAGTGGCAACGGTCATGTAAGCGGCATAGTGAATGTCATGCGGGATGCCGAAATTCGCGTGAGGCGAATGCCCATGCCCGCCGTTACCATGCTCTGCATCGCCATACCCGGCAATGTATGTCACCGTGACGGCTGCATACTGATCGCGGGTTGAAGGCCATGAATTGCCATATGACGGCTTTACGCGAGGCATAGACTGGTGCGTGAGGTCTGCCTGATAGTCCGAAAAGGTTTGCGTGGCTCCATCCGTGTCAACGTATTGAATGGAGGTGATTGACTGCACCGGAGCGCGGGGCAGAATAATCTCATCGGGGAACGAATCAAGGGTGTACTCAATCGTCTGCGTGACGATGGCGCGGTTCATGTAACCCTCTGCCATGTCTACAAAGCCCAAGATAAGCTCCTCAATGTACTCATCATGGTCTGTGGTGACTATGCGCAGATGCTCCTTCGCTTCTTCCAGCGAGATGGGCGTATTGACCGGCGCGACTGTTACTGTGAGTCCCATTCCTTCCCCCGATGTAAAAATAGATAAAGCAACGGGGAGGAAGCCTCCCCGCGCTTATAGAGGTCAAGCACTCAATTAGAATGCAGCGACCTTGACGATGCCAGCGGCCTGTACGACCTTGCCATCTACCCGCGAGAAACCACGGAAGCCGACCTGACCGTTTGCAGCGTAAAGCTCATTAAGACGCTGAATGCTGAAACCAGTGCGGTCTGCAATCGTGTAGTTGCTCATGTCACCGAACACAATGGCGCTCGACAGCGGGCTTTCACCCTCGTCAGGCATATATGCGCTGGTGATGTACGGGCGACCCATGATGCGGTCAGGCTGACCAGCCTGCAAACCCGGTTGCCACAGGAAGTCATCATTACCATCAGTGATGCCACGGATAGTGCGAACGGTGTTATCGTTCAGCAGCCATGTGGCATTGCTGCGGTACTGACGCTGGAGGCCGTAGTACACATCAAGAAGAGTGTTAGCAGTCACAGCAGCGTTCAGCGGCGACTCAGTGCGAGTCACAGCAGTTGCGCCACCGATGATGCCAGTCGGCTGAGTTGTGCCAGTGCCCTTGATGAAGGCTTCTTCTTCTGCCAGACCGTGAGAGCGACCAAAGGCGCGAGCCAGATAGCCTTCAATGTCAAAGTCAGAATCCTGAAGCAACTCCTCAGACACCTTGACGATGCGGCCCAGCTTGTACGCGCCAAGCTGCACATTGGTGAAGGACGGATCGCTTTCCACGCCAGAATATGACGCTTCTTCATCAAGCCAGCCAGAAGTGCCCAGAGTAGACTCAACGCGGATGTTGTGCAGACCGGCAGTCGTGATCGTGTCACAAACCGGGCGCAGAGCGTTGTAGTCATCGCGGATTTCACGGAAACGACTATCAAAGTAGTCGCTCACAAGGTATCCACCTTCTAAGTCATTGCCAACTTCCAGAGCGTTGCTGTACTTTCCGTTACGGATGTAAGCGTTCAGAGCGTTCAGGTAGTCGCCAGAAGCAGCGTCCTTTGCAGTCTCTTTCTTGCTTTCACGACCGAAAGAAGCAGCGATTTCTGCTGCGGCTTTTTCTTCTTCGTACTGACGGTCAGCCTGTTCTTTCAGACCGGCCTGCGCAGCACTCAGAGCTTCGTATTTTGCTTGCGTTTCGGAATCAAAGCCATCAGGGTTAGCTTTGCTAAGCTCCTGCATCTGGTTGACCAGACGGCCACGTTCCTCAAGCAGTTCGTCATAAGACTTCATAATGCTTTCCTTGTATCGTATTGCATTTAATTTCCCTTGCGGGCTTTAGCTCTAGGCCGTCCGACCTATTTGAGCAGATTGCGCTGGCGGGTAACGTCAGCCCGCAGCGCAGCAAGCTCGACAGAGCGAGCAAGACAGTCTGCACCTGTTGGAACCGGGTGCAGTTTAACTTCTTCAACCTCCGGGGCTTCCGGGGCTTTGTTAATCCATTCAAAGGATGACACGTTGCTGATCTTGGCATTCTGATCGGCAATGATGTCAGCGAACCCGTTGTCTGTGGATTCCTCTGCGGAAAACCATGTCTCCGCGTCCATCAGGTCAGACAGTTCCTCGGCGCTGAAATTGGTGCGGGCTTCATAAGTCGTAATGAGCGAATCCTTCACCTTGTCCAGTACATCCGCTTGCTTGCGCATTTCGTCAGAATCGCCAATGGCGAATGTGTACGGGTTATGAATCATAAACATGGCGTTTTTCGCCATCTCAATCGAATCGCCAGCCATAGCAATGACAGAGGCAATAGACGCGGCATACCCGTCAATCTTTACGGTGACTTTGCCCTCATGCTCTTTGAGCAAGTTGTGGATGGCAAGCCCTTCAAACACATCGCCACCGGGCGAGTTGATTCGGAGCGTAATGTCGCCTTCCATGCCGTCAAGCTGTGCTTTAACGTCCACAGCCGTCACGCCAGCGCCAAACTGGTCTTGGCCTACGATGTCATATATGAGAATCTCGTTCATGATTTTCCTTCCCAAGTATCAAGCAGCGCGGGCACATTGGCTGCGGTTAAAATATCGTCCTTGCGCTTCGCTGCCCACGCGGAAGCCGTTTCTGCATCAACGCCATGCTCCTCAACGAGCTTGGCCTCCATGCGCGAATAAAAATCTGGAACCCACTCGGCAAACTGGTCAGCGGGAAGTCGCTCGTACTCAACGCGGATGGCTCTGATTTCTTTTTCGTTGAGAGCGTTCAGCGCATCCTCTGGAGCTTGTTCCGTTTCATCTTGCCCGCCCATGTTCAGCGGGACGAGGTACTCGTCCAGCCCATCTTGCGGGTTGAGGTTTTCCTTGATGCGAACTTCATTGCGACTCAGCCAGCCGTCCGTGATGGCTTTGCCATATGCTTCATAACGGCTCTTGGTATCGCCTCGCAGAAGCGCGTCAAGCGTAAACTCAGCAAAATATAGACCACGATAGCGCGGCTGAATAAGGTCGCGTGTTATGGTTTGCTCAATGCGCTCACACCACGGGCGCAGCGTGTACGCAACAAACTCCAGCCCAGTGTTTTCTACGTTGCTGTAGGTTGACCTGTCCATCTCGTTCAGCATATGCAGTGGCACACGGAACCAGCGGGCAATCTCCGCAATCTGGAACTTGCGCGACTCAAGGAACTGGGCTTGGTCGTTGCTCATCGACACGCCCTTGTATTTAAGGCCGGATTCAAGGATGAGCGTCTTGTTGGCGTTATCCACGCCAGTATAATTCTTGATGTCGCGGGAGAGGCGCTCGTATGCGTCATCCTTGAGGTAGTTATCCATCTCAAACACGCCACTCAACCGCGCACCATTGGCAAAGGTTTTCGCAGCGTGGCGCTCTGTGGCGATTGCTGTGCCTAGCGTTTGCTTGGCATAGTGGATGATTGAGTAGCCTGTCACGCCATCGCCGCCCATGCCCGGCACTCGCCAAATCTCGCGTGGCGTGTACACTCTCGCTCTGCCGGGGTCTTGATAGTCAAACACCAGACGGTCAGAGGAGTCGCGGGTAACGTGCATTAGGCTCTGGTCAAGCGGATGCAGCGCCATAATCTGCCCCGCGCCGTTCATCTCCTTGTGGCAGTACGCCGTGCCGCCAAGCATGGCGGATGCCATGATAAACTCGATCAACTCCTGCGGGGTCTGCTCATCGTTCGCAACCTGACCAAAGATGCGGTTGAGAGGGTGGTTCGGAGCGAATTCTTTGCCTCCATCCGACCGGCGCTGATAAATCTTGAGTGGCAGCGAGCCAACAGATTCAGCGACAATGCGCAGCGCGGCGAAAAACGCAGACAACTGCATCGCAGTCTGCTGGTTTACACTTACGCCCGCGTCTACGGATATGTAGTGATTGGCAGTCTGCCGCCACCACTCCGGCTCTTTCAGAGTCGCATTTTGCGGCTCGTTGCGTTCCCAGAATTTCCAATTCATACTACTGTCAAGCCCCGTTTGAGGTATATGGAGTCATCGTCCGATTTGTTCATATACCGATTCATCGCAGAGAGTAGCGCAATCACGCCGTCAATTTTGTTCTCTGGCTTTTCCTTGCGAGGGTAAATGTTGTCCTTCGCATCCAGATGGCATACCGTATTGCTCACCATCCAACTCAGCACAGGGTCATTGTGCTGCAATGTTTCTGATATAACCCGCGCCTCTAGTTCTTTCATCGGCTCGGAGAAGTTCAGCACGGTCGGTCGCACTTCCGTCATGTTCCAGCCTTCATTCAGCATACGGCCCGCAAACTGAGTGGCTTGGAAAGGGTCATAGGCGAATTCTGTAATCTCAAACTCTGACGCGAACTGAGAGCAATCCTGCTCAATGTAGTCAAAGTCGATAATCTGCCCCGGCGTAACGGTTAAAAGCCCGTCCTTCCACCAGCCGTGATACTGGTCGTTGCGGGAGTCCCGCACAGTCTCATCCGGCAGGTAGTACCGCAGGAACGGATACAAGATGCCATCGCGCTCAAACAGCAAGCAGAGCGCGGCAATGTCGATCTTGGAAGCAAAGTCAGCCCCCATGATGCACGGCTCGCCTTTGAAGTCATCCAGTGAAAGCGCCTCATTCTGACAGGCGTTCCACTTCCACATATCCATCCATGATGTGTCTGCATTCGTCCAGACGTTGAACCGCTTGGTGAGGACGTTATTCTGGGCGCTGGCTGTCTGTTTCGCCTTCTTGACCAGTCGCTCTAAATCGAACGGCAGCACCGATACGCCGTAGTTCGGGTTAGCCTTTTTCCAAAGCTCGCGGTCATCCCAGACGTTTGCTATATCGTCATCATCCAGCGTGTAGATAATGCCAAAGTAGGACTCGTCCTCGTTTACGCCTTCCAGCAGCTTGGTGACATACCCGCGCTGCTCATAGCATATCCCCGCCTGATTGGAGCCAGCCGTGGTGATGATGAACATGAGCGATTGCGCCCGCGAGCCTGTGCCGGTTTCAATAACGTCAAACACCTCACGCGACTTGTGCGCATGAAGCTCATCAATAAGCCCGGCATGAACTGAAAGTCCATCCAGCGAGTCTGAATCAGACGCTAGAGGCAGGAAGCTAGATGCCGTCTTCTCGACAAAGATTGAGTGCTTCCACGCCTCAACATTAAATGCTTGTTGCAGTTCCTCAGTCTTGAGAACCTGCCTACGCGCTGTATCCCACACCAGACGCGCTTGGTCTTTTTTTACCGCTGCGCTGTAGACCTCCGCGCCGGCCTCGCCATCTGCCAAAAGCATATATAGGCCAATGGCAGACATGAGAAAGGTCTTGCCATTCTTGCGCGGCACTTCCAGATAAGCGGTACGGAAGCGCCTATTACCGTCCTCGTCAATCCAGCCGAACACGTTGCAAGCAATAAATACCTGCCACGGCTCCAGCACTAAATCAGTGCCAGCCCACTGCCCCTTAATGTGCGGCAAGTTTTCCGCAAACTTGCAGAACTTTGCCGCCCGTTCATCGCTGTAGTGGAAGCGCCAGTCATCGCGCTTTAGGTCATCAAGAAAACGCTGACAGCAAGCGATCACCCATCTGCAATTCGGGATGTCGCCAGCAACTACGCCCTCGGCGTATTCAATCGCAATGTCAGTGTAGTTTTTCATTTGGCGGAGTTGGCGGGATTCGCACCCGCATCCGAACTACTACCCGCGACTCAATTAGTAGTTCGCTAGTATTTAGCCCGTCGAATCTAAGCAACCCCGGAATTAGAAGTATATCTCGACTGAGTGGTTGAGCCAGTAAATAAACAGCGCCCACTTGCGCCCCTTTCTGCCCCAGTTCTCATCAAACAGCGACACGGCGGGGAGCAGGAACCATTCAGTCTCCGAACTCTCCAGACTAATCTTCATCGGTCAGCACCCGGTCGGTCAAAATCAAAGCGGCTGCATTCAGCGCGCCCACAAGCTCCAAATCATGCTCCGTATTATCCGGCATCATGTAGCTCACCTTGCCGTCCCGTGTGACGGTTACAAGGCAGACCGTTTTAGCCTCGGACACCAGTTCATCAAATTGCTCCCTGAGCAACCTCATGCGCTTGCTGTTGATGTCCGTTACGCTCATTAGGAGTCCAAGAATCGGTTGGTCTTTTTCGGGGCTTCAACGGCGCTCACTCGCGTCCGGCTGGATGGGGTCATGCCGAACTCTGCGGCAATCTTCATCATCTGCTCTTGCGCCTTGTTCGCAATGGCGAAAAAGGGCGACTGGACGGGGTAGCCCGACTTGGGGCTTTTTACAATCGGGCCAGTCTTGGCGAGGGCTTCTTGCGCCTCGCGGTAGGTCTGGTAGTTCTGGCAGTAAAGCTCAAGCGCCTTCAAATCCAATTCAGTGATGACGCGAGCGCCCGCCAATAAGCGAATCATCTCAAACCAGCACTGCTCGGCAATGCCTGACAGGTGCGCAGGGCAGGGATACTCCTCGCCCACGATTGCCGCCACCGGCTCATTGACGTTGACCGGGCGATGACCGGGGTTGCCGCGTATCTTATTTAGCTGAGTCGGTACTGGCTTTCTGCCCTTCATTTTTTGCCCGTATATTCAAAACTAGCGGTCAGTCGCGCATCCGAAGTTGTCCCGGCAAGAACTCCTGATTTTGCTGTATTCTGCAACCTGCCCGGCTTTCTAGTCATAATCCAATTTGAAGAATGCGCCAACCCTGCTATAAAAGCAGGCGAACTTGTCACCAAGCTAACCTTAAACCCTTGTGCTATGTATATCTTGCAAATATGGCTCATAAAAGCGCCGCCAAGACCAATCCCTTGATAATCCGGCGCAACTACTATCCTGTGGATTCTTTTCAAATTGGCAACTCGCGGATGCGGTTGGTGCAGAACAGAACACCACGCAACAGGTTGATCGCCAATTTCCGCGATGTACTTATGCGCCGCTTTATTATGCTTGGCGCTTAAATAGTGAAAGTGCTTAAAAAATCCCCACTCTGATTCATCTGCTTTTCTGACGTTGACTTGGATTGAGGGTCGGTGAAGATACCCCCGATAGTAGTGGTTCTTGTCTACGTCATAAACCCAATCTGGTTCCAGCCATTCTTCTATATCGTGGTGACAAGAAACCGCAATAAATTGCTTGTTATTCTTGCGAATAAATTTCTGAATAGCCGCGCTGCCTATTCTGGCGACTTGCCGATCGACAACAGATGTGAACTCATCGTAAATGACAGGCTTGTCAGATTCCAAAATAAGGCGAGCCAACTCTGCCCGCATTTTTTGACCGTTTGAAAGCACATGGAATGGCTTTAACCAATCAGGCGGGCTGGAAAAGCCCACCTTGCTCAGTGCTTCTGTCACTTCCTTTGCAGACAGCTTGCTATCAAAGTCATCCACAACCGTCTTGTCTTTGCTCCACTCAAAACCGTCAAACAGGTCAAAATCAGAGAAAACATTTTTGGCTATAGTTGTTTTGCCAGAACCAGAGCCTCCAACAATCAGGCCAACATTCCAATCTTCGCCTTCTATAGGAATGGTGACATCAAATTCTTTGCGAACAACGCCGGAGTCATAATCAAACAGACCTTTGATTTTCTCCACGCGAAAGGATGAGGGGATTTTGGATTCTACTACAAACTTTGAACTTGGCACTTTAGCCCCCTTTCGGATAATTCCAAAAATAGACCTTCCTGCTCGTTTTCATTTGCGCAGCTAATTATGATGTTAAAAACTTCAGAATAAGAATGCCCTTCCTTTTCTGGGGCAGGGGGTTCTTCAGCATTCCCCATAATAAACGCTTCATCCGGGTCAAGGCCGGTCAGTTCTAAATCGAACCCAAGCGCCTCAAGCTCTTTGACCTCCAGCGTCAGCAGTTCCTTGTCCCATTCCGCTTCCTCGCCAACCCGGTTGTCAGCGATGCGGTATGCTTTCACTTGCTCCGGGGTCAGCCCAGTGGCAACGTGAACGGGCGCGGATTCCATGCCAAGATGTTGTGCGGCCAGCAATCGGGTGTGCCCGACCACGATCACGCCATGCTCATCGACCACAATGGGCTGCTGCCAGCCATACTCGCGGAGCGATGCGGCGACCTTCGACACAGCGCCATCATTGCGCCGTGGATTGCGCGCATATGGAATAATCTGGTCTAGCGGAGTTTCGGTTACTTCCATGTTTCCTCCGGGCCGAATTCAGCCCTGATACCCCATGCCCAATTTCGCGGATAGGTAAAACCGTA
>Ga0208898_1000544_pt1 | contig 29154 bp, 32 predicted proteins | sample VirMetDEL_Mar_4_FD_184513 | JGI IMG/M metagenome (GOLD analysis project Ga0208898, IMG submission 184513) | Aqueous microbial communities from the Delaware River and Bay under freshwater to marine salinity gradient to study organic matter... | ecosystem: Environmental > Aquatic > Marine >...
AAGAGAAACTGTTTAGGAGGGACGATGTATTTAATGACGCTACATGGGACTACCAGGCGACCATTGAGTGAACGACTGCGAGAGAGGTTGGACAAGCTGGATTCAAAACCCAGCATGTTGTTCTGTGGGCAGTGCGAAACGCACAAGCCCAACCGTATGCCGTACTGGAAACCAGGCCATGCTCGATGTCGTCACTGTGAAAGGATTAAAGGATGAGCTACCCGCACACGGGGAATCGACAGTGCCGCAACTGTCGACACTACAAGACTGCGGGGAACTTCAGACTGCCCTCCTCTTATATCTGGGGGATGTGTGGAGTGACTGGGGCAGATGAAGCACCCTTGCACTCCTGCGGATTTTGGGAGTGGGACGAAAACAGGAAGGAGAAGAAGGATTGAGCGAGAAGCGATGGAACGCTCCCAGAATCTGTGTGATGTGCGGAATGAAGTACATCCCTTTAGTAGCACGACAAAAAACCTGCGGAGAGATCTGCAGCAGAGAATACAAACTAGAGCAGGAAAAACTGAAGTATCGGTCGGTCAATCCGAAACCGTGCATCGTCTGCAAAGAAATATTCCAGGCAGATCGACGAGCAAAAACCTGCAGTGAGGAATGCAGTCGCAAATGGCGGAACAGAAGGATTGGGAGAAAGTATCCACCCAAGAATTGTGTCGTCTGCAAGAAGGAATTTTACGGCAGTCCTCGCGCAATCACCTGCAGTGCTGAGTGCAGTTATCAGTCGAAGTTAGAGAGAGCAAGGTTGGGGTTGTATCTAAAAGATCGACCTCCGAAACCTTGCGAAACCTGCGGAACGATCTTTAAACCCAAGACACTATCCCATCGATTCTGTGGTCGAAAATGCTGGGAATCGAACCCCAGAAAACCTCCCCAGATTGTGGCCTGTCTGCAATGTGGAAGTGACTATACGAAGATCAAAAGCCACCAGAAATACTGCTCTCCCGATTGTTTTGAGGAAGCAAGAAAGGAGAGAGCACAGCGAACTAATTGGAAAGTCCGTGGGGTTCCAGAGAAGAAGGTGGTGAAGTGCAAGTCCTGCAACTTCCATTTTGAACAGAAGCACTCCCGCCACGTCTACTGTTCCGCAAGTTGTAATTCGGATGCCCAGCGAGAACGAGGACGACTGGCAACCCAGAATTCTCCGATTCGACCAAAGAAGTGTCTGCACTGCAAAGGGGAGTTCAAACCCAGAACTCGGAAGTCGATGGCAAAATTCTGCAGCCATGCTTGCCGAGGTGGGTATCAGGTAGGAAAGAGGCAGGAGAAGATTGACGAGCTCGAGAAGGAACAGAAGAACTTGGTTGAGCTGCAGAAAAAATGGGACGACTCATCGATTGAGATCCGAGATTGTCCTCCAGACACGGCATATGCCAAGGAGATCTGGGCCTATCTGAAGAAGGGGAAGACGATCACTCGGTACCTGCACCCGATTTGGGCAGTAGGCTCGACCATCAATGAGGAGGAAGAGGAACTGATTGAATTAGAAATTTAACGGTGCTGGGCAAAGTGGTTAGGGGAGTCCTCCCAAAATAAAATCCCCGCATTCATGTGCCACCTAATCAATACGGGGGTTTTTATAGTTTTCTCCCCCTACGATCTCAGCACCTCCTAACCCCACTGATCTGCATCAGGCCCATCCTGTGGGTCTGGTAGAGACCAGTGAAAAGACTGCAAATCGAGAGATGAAATCACGCTATATATCTCTCCAGCATTTTGCTGTCGTGCGCAGGAAATCTGTGAGGCTCAAGACAGACGGGTTTCTTTGAGGTTCTGCAGTCCAAACTGATGCGGCTTACTTCGGACTTAGGCTCAAGGTGCTGGTCTCTGTTTCAACTGTTTTGGTGAATCATGCGAATTCAATCCATGTGGTCTCCTGAACGGGGATGGCTCTGGTGGAGTCCACGAAAAAACGATTACACGATTCCGCACCTCAAGGATGGCAAGGTCTGGAATCACAATCAAAAAAGGTACGAAATGCTGGAATACATCACAATGGGGAGGATGGACCTACCCTGGAAAGTTTTGATTCATGGACCACCAGGTGCGGGGAAGACCACACTGGCAAGCACCTTCCCCAATCCTGTCTTTGCAGACATGGAAGGATCTTCTGAGCGTTATGATGTTGCTCGGATTGATCTGAGGGATGTCCCGTTTGAGGTGCTTGATCCGAAGACCAAGAATCCAATCACACCAAAGCAAGATCCTGCCGTTTCTTCTGTCATGAACTTCTTGCGGACCCTGGCATCTCCCAAATCCAAACATGAATACAAGAGTCTGATCATTGACACCCTGGACTGGCTGGAACCAAAGATCTGGGAGCATACCTGTCAAAAGATGGGGATTGCCTCAATGGAGACCTTGAACTACGGCAAAGCCTATGTTGAGGCAGACAAGGAATATGATGCCTTTCAGGGTGCCTTAAATTATTTGATGACTGCCAAACAGATGAACATTGTGGTCCTTGCCCATACGAAGACGAAGATTACACAGGACAAGGACATGAATGAGATGCAACGGCATGACATCAAACTGCAGAATCGGGCATCTGCCAAGTTCGTTGAATGGGCCGAGGTCATTGGGTTTTTGACCTATGACACCTTCCTGTCGAAGAAGAATGGGAAGGAAACCGCAAAGCATACCGGAGACCGAATCCTGATTGTGCAGGAGGACGGACAGTATGTGGCAAAGAACCGATTCGGGTATCAGGGGGAACCCATCAAACCAGTAGATTACGACACACTCCGAGGAAAACTCTATGGCTAAATCATTATTCAATGCTGCAAATCATGAGATCAGTGAACGGGTTCTGAAGTCAGGGAACTACCTTGCCAAGATCACCAGTATTGAAGATCAGGAGAAGGGCAGAGGGAATCAGTTTGTACTCAAGTTCCTTGCCCCAGAGGGTCAGATCCGCCAGGGGTTCTGGTATGACCATGAGGTCGAAGCTGCAGAAAGAATTGGAAAGAATGATCTGAAACGAATCTGTATCTACACAGGCAATCGAGACATTGATCTGCAGGAAGACCCCAGAACCTGGGAACCTCTGAAGGACAAACCGATTGCCATTGCGGTGCGGAGACAGAAGGACAAGGAAGGGAACTGGGGAACGTACACCAAGGATGGGGTTACCTATGACTCGTATGAGATTCAATTCTTTGCCTCTTCCAAGGAAGAGTTGCCGAGTTATGACCCTGATTTTGATGAGGAGGAGGATGAAGAGGATGATGCTCCTGCTGTCAAAACTCAGACACCGGATGTCGATCAAATCATGAAAAACGTTTCCAGAGGAGGCAATCATGAGCCAGCAGGATTCCACGCAGATCCACCAGCCGGAGCACCGAACCCAAAGAAAGAACCCGAAGTCGAAGATGATGTACCGTTCTGACCATCGGATTACTCGCTTTGAAGGAGTCACCGATACCCTGAGTGTGTCGGATGAAACCCTCTGCAGTTTTGTGGAGATCGTCCGGTCAGGTAGTTTTAAGGACAGCAGAGGGGTTCCGCAACGGTTTGGGAAGAAGATCATCAAACTGCGGGGGTATCTGGAGTCTGGGGAGAAGAAGACCTACGACACCAACAAGAAGAAACTGCTGGGGGTGACTTTGACCGGAGTCTTCCGTGAAGGAAGGCATGACCGCGACCTGACCGACTACTCTGGTCTGGTGCATGTTGATCTGGACAAGCTGACCGTGGAACAGGTGCAGTCGTACCGAGAGATTCTTGAGAAAGATCCCTTTGTCCTGGTGGTCTTTGTCAGTGCATCAGGGAGAGGGTTGAAGGTGATCTGCTGGCATCCTCTGGGGTCAGAGTATCATGAACAGGTGTACTGGATCTTCCGCAGTCATGTCCAGCAGTTGGTGACATGTCACGATGAGGCCATTGATGATTCAGTACGGAACCTCTCCCGTCTGTGCTTTGTCTCCCACGATCCCAGTGCCTACCTGAACCTGGAGGCATCTCCGATTGTTTCTACAGTTGAGGATCTGGGAGAGATGGACTTCCGTGACATGTCACAGAAGGAGGAGGAGAACCCTGAACCTCCGAAACCGGAAAAGAAGTCCAAGTCTCTCTTTGATGCTTCCAGACATACGATCTTTGATGATGGGAAGTCTTATGAGAAGTATGGTGCTGCTGTCCTTGATGCTGCCTGTGACATGATCCGTGCTGCGGCACCAGGGCAGAAACATCAGACCCGTCTGTATCGGGCAAGGACAGTGGCTGGATTTGTCTCTGGGGGATACATCGAGGAGTCCGTTGCCTTACAGAGACTGATCTCTGCAGCTCTCGACAATACTGATGACCCCAGACTCGCAGAGAAGGACATTCGGGATGGGTTTGAACATGGGAAACGAGAACCTCTGGAAGTTCCTGATCCTGATCCGCAGTTCTTTAGTGGAGGATTTGGCAAAGGTGGGGAAGAAGGTCCAAAGGTCCGACAGGCTGATCCAGACATGGATGAGAAACTGAAGAAGGTTAAAGGGGTTGCTGAAGAGTTTGCCGAGGGTTCTGCAGAAGGTGAGGAGAAATTCAAACGCAAGAATCCCTTCATTCTGTTAAGGGACTTCCTTACGGATGTGCGGCCTCCTCAGTATCTGGTGCAGGGGGTTCTGGAAGCCAATTCCTTTGTGACCTTGATTGGAGAACCTGCTTCTGGGAAGTCCTTCCTTGCCATCGATTGGGCCTGCTGTATTGCTTCAGGACATGACTGGCATGGAAGAACTGTCAAGCAGGGTTCTGTGATCTACATGGCAGGAGAAGGTCAGGATAATATGAAGAGTCGATTTTTCGCCTGGAGAGATCGGTTTGGCAAGAACCCACTGGATCAAATCCTGATGCGTTTGGATAGTCCTATTCTGAACAATCAGGAAGTTGTGCAACAAACCTATGAGGATCTGCAGGAAGCCATTGAAGTCACCGGACCACCAAAACTGATCGTGATTGATACCCTGGCACGACACTACGGGGGAGATGAGAACGATACCCAACAGATGAATCGGTTCGTCAACTGCCTGCAGGTCCTGCGTTACGAATACCAGTGCTCTGTGCTGATTGTTCACCATGTGGGGAAAGATAAAACCAAGGGAGGTCGAGGATCTTCTGTCCTGCATGGTGCTGTCGATGCCTCCTATATGACAGAACGCACCAATGATCTCAATGATCCCAATGCTCCCACCAAACAATTCCGACTGAAGAACATTAAGATGAAGGATGGAACGGCACCGAAAGATCAGTTTCTGGATCTGATGGGGTCCAAGGTTCATCGTCTGGATGGTCATCCTCTGTATTATGATGATGGGGTGACTCCTGTTACAAGTTGTTACCTTTTACCGAATGAGGAAGCTGCAGAAAGTTTTGAGGGGTTTGAGGCTGGAGGGAGTTCACAGGGAAAGAAACCGAAGGAGATTGAGATCAAGGCGTTTGAGGCATTTTTAGAACTGTGGGAAAAAGGGAAGGAAAACCTATTAGAATCCGGTGGAAGTCTGCAAGATTTAACGGTTGATCCAGAGGACTGGTCGAGCAAATGTAAATCACCAAAATATAATTTATCTCGGTTTAATGTGAGTGATATTCGGAACAATAAACGAAGCGCATTTAATTACTTTCATTCTAAGGTAATTGTGGATAGAAAGCATATGATTTTGAAGGAAACTAATGAGGTGTAGGCGTGTAGGCGAGTGTAGGCGGCCTACATCGGCCTACATCGGTTCAAGTGTAGGCGAGAGTGTAGGCGCGGATGGCCTTCTGGAAGAAGAGGCCAACCGCCTACATCTCGACTCACAGAACTTGGGACATTTTTCCATTCAGGATGAAGGAGAACAGGAAAATGATTGAAAAAGGGATGAAGCATAACGAGATCATCAATGTCATTGCTGGAGCATTTGAAGATCATTTTGTTGTAGAAACGAATGTCCAGGGTTGGTCGCACTATCGAGGTAGTCGTGTTAGTTGTCGTGCAGATTTGATGTTGTATGATCGTGCAAATGGTTTTCTGTTTGGTGTTGAAGTGAAAAATTTTTATACGTTCAATCGAGAATGGATGAAGGAAGCAATTGAACAGATGATGAGTTACAACAATGCGGCTTTTAAGATGCCAAACCATCTGAACCGTCCTCTGCATCCTCATGCCTTCTTTCTGGCCTCACCACTGACGAACTACTGGACTAATACCAATTTAGATGATCCGCAGAGTACCTGGTTCTCTCCACTGGAACTGCTGCCTGGGGGTTTGGGTCTACTGCAGATGAAAAGTATTGTTTTGGACCCAGAGAAACCTGCCAAGACACTGCTGGATCTGCGGCTGATGAGTGACGAGCAAATCTGGAGCAGCAAGCTGGGGTATCATGTCAATGTCGATGATCTGCTGAGTCCGCAAGTGGGATCACAGAAGGTCATGCATGAGGCAGTAGGGATGAAACTGGAGGGGGATGAATATCGGAAGAATACCTCTCTGAGTTCTCAGAATCGTTGTGAGAAGGTTTTTAAGTGATGGTTGGTGGTTCGGTATGGGTGGGTTTGAAAAATGCCGATAATTTGGATTATATTGATTATTGATATATTGGAGATGTTATGTCGTCAGATGATGTGTTTTCAGCAAGAGATGCGTTGAATGTTTTGCAGTCCATGAAGAAGATGCAAGATGATACATTGCCCAAACTTATACCCTATAATCATTTGTTCCCACAATGTCTGTTTTGCAAGTTTTGGAAACGTGGACTCAAGCAATTGGAGAATCCTACAGATATGGAACTCAATCGATTAGGTCAATGTCGTAGACATGCGCCCACTGCAAGTGTTGTCGGTAATCTTGACATGGAGCAAAGAGATCATTCTTTGTCTTTGTTCCCAATCACGAAGGATGTCCATTGGTGTGGGGAGTTTGAGAGAGGATTCCATGTACGACATATCAAAGCCAAAGATGATTTTGATCATCGCATTAGAGAAGAATAATGACTGCACCCAAGAAATCTAACCGGAAATATTCTGATGAGGATGTCGAAGCCTTCTGTAATCACATTGCCGATGGCAAGAGTCTTCAGGAGACTGCAGATCTCTATGGCATGACGAGGTATGCACTCTACCAAGTGCTGAACCGGAATCATCAGGAACGTTATATGTCTGCTCTCAACGAGAGGGCAATGCGCCACGCAGAACACATTGAGTATCTTGCCAAAGAGTGTGAACAGGGACGGATTGATCCCAGAGCTGCAGATGTTTCGATCCGTGCCAGACAGTGGATCTGTGCAAAGTATCATCCTGAGTTCCTTGCCGAGCGAATGAAGAAGGATGTGAGTGTGGAACACTCGATGAGGAAGGAACACTTGGACACCATGAAGAAGATTGCCAAGAGAAAAGCGGAGATTGAACACAAGTCTGAGCAGATGCCCAAGGATTGAGCAGATGCCCGTTAACATTACGCACACCTGATCATACGCACATGCTCGACATTAAAACTATTATTTATCTGACAATGATTCCTGTCACAAAACCTAGTGTTTTGATTGATTCCTCGCTAGACCAGTAAACATGGGGGTGTGAATGTTTACTAATTATAAAAGTATACATTGGGACGGGCCAGAGCGCAATTTTCGCAGACCCCCCCAGGGGTGGTCGAACCGAGGGGGTGGTGCGTGGGCGCACCCCTCCACTTCTCCACCCGATTCTCAGAACCCCCCGTACCCCCTAGAACCTAGAACGGCACCCCCATGCTAAAAATTTTTAAAATTTCCCCAGTTGCCAAACCCAGGATGACCCGCAGAGATGTCTGGGCCAAGCGGAAGGTCGTCATCCGGTACCGTGAGTTCTGTGATGAACTGCGGAGTCAGGCAGAGGGTTGGGAACTACCGGATGCTTTCCGTGCGAGGTTCATCGTGCCAATGCCCAGCAGTTGGTGCAAGAAGAAGAGACTGCAGAAGGTTTCAACCCCGCACCAACAGAGGCCCGATGCAGACAATTTGTGCAAGGCCTTGATGGACGCACTGCTGAAGGAGGACTCAACGGTCTGGAAACTGGAGATTGAGAAGATCTGGGGAGAGGAAGGTGCAATCATCATTGACGATCTACGAGACCAATAATGCAGCTCTCTGAACTGATCCTAACCTACGAACGGCATCCAGACCTGTTTGTCGAGGACCTGCTGGGCGTGACTCCCCAGGACTGGCAGAGGGAAGTGATGTCTGCAGTGGCAAAGGGACAGCGGAGGTGCAGCATCCGCTCTGGGCATGGAGTCGGAAAATCATCCTGTGCCAGTTGGTTGATGATCTGGTTTCTCCTGACGAGGTATCCGGTCAAGGTGGTGGTCACAGCACCAACAGCCTCCCAGTTGTTCGATGCCCTCTTTGCAGAGTGCAAGAGATGGATCAAGGAACTCCCCACCCCAATCAAATCTTTATTGGAAATGAAATCTGACCGGATTGAGTTGGGTTCTTCTCCAACGGAGGCATTCATCTCAGCCCGAACGAGCAGATCCGAATCCCCAGAATCCCTGGCAGGAGTCCATGCAGACCATGTATTGCTGGTCGTAGACGAGGCCAGTGGGGTACCGGAGTCGGTCTTTGAGGCAGCGTATGGTTCGATGTCTGGGAAGGATGCCACAACGATCCTGCTCGGCAACCCCACCAGATCATCAGGATATTTCTACGAAACGCACACAAGACTGCGGGACAGTTGGTGGACGAAACAGGTCAGTTGCCTTGATTCTCCCCTGGTCTCTCCAGACTTCATCCAAGAGATGGAACTGAAGTACGGTGCCGAGAGCAACGCGATGAAAGTGCGGGTATATGGTGAGTTTCCAACTGCAGAGGACGACACCCTGATCTCTCTGCATGCGGTGGAGCAAGCCAGCAAACGCACAGTCGAGCAACCGGAGGGGACCCCTGTCGTCTGGGGATTGGATGTCGCACGATATGGGGACGATGCCAGTGTCCTCTGCATCCGCCAGGGCAGACACCTGATGGAACTGCACAGTTGGAAGAAACTCTCATTGATGGAACTTGCCGGACGGGTGCTGGATCTCCTGCACAGCAGTGACGAACCTCCCGAGGAAATCCTGGTGGACAGCATTGGTTTGGGGGCAGGGGTCTTGGACCGACTGCGGGAACTCGACATCAGTGCCAGAGGGGTGAACGTCTCAGAGAGTCCTGCAATGGCAGACCGATATGCGAATCTCCGTGCAGAGTTATGGGACAAGACAAAGGATTGGTTTACGCAAGAGGTGCAGATTCCCAATGATGATTCTCTGATCGCAGACCTAACAGCACCAAGATACTCGTTCAACTCATCGGGCAAGATGCTGGTGGAGAGCAAGGCAGAGACCAAGAAACGGTTGGGCAGGTCAACCGACTTTGCAGATTCGTTGGTCCTCACATTCGCAAGCACAGCAGCCGGAGCATCAGGGCAGTACAGACGGAAGAAACGAGGCCGCAGGAGGAATGTGGGAGGAGTGGTTTGAGGTTCCAACTTTTTCCAACTAAATTCCAACTAAATCCCCCAGTAATTTATACATATATATATAGGAGCAATCGGATGGTCCTCTCTGACGAAAAACTGATGGAATTGATTCACAGTGGCTACATCCCCAGTGATGTCCATTTGGGACCCTGTTCAGTGGATCTGACTCTGGCAGAAGACTACCTAGTGCCACACTTACCAGAAGATCGTCCGTACATCACGGTCACAGAAGACTACCCCCACCGTCTGGCCCCCGTTGAGACCTTTGTTCTCTACCCACAGAAGTTTGTGTTGGCCTCAACGAATGAACTGATCAAGATTCCAGATCATATGTGCGGAGTCGTGCATGGGAGATCGAGTGTGGGAAGGTTGGGCATCCAAGTACAGAATGCAGGTTTCATCGACGCTGGATTTGTAGGGCAGATCACCCTGGAACTGGTGAATCAGAGCAATGCTCCAGTCCTGCTGAAACCAATGATGCGGATCTGCCAGCTCGTGATGCACAACCTACATGGACAGTCGAAGCGCCCATACCGAGGGAAGTACCAGGGGCAGGTGGGTCCCACTCCATCGAGGATCAAGGAGGACGAGGAGTGAGAACCCATCTCGATCTCTTCAGTGGGATTGGAGGTTTTGCGCTTGCTGCAGGTTGGGCAGGTTTCACCACAGTAGGATTTGTAGAATATGAAGATTTTCCAAGAAGAATTCTGGGGAAACAGTTCCCAGGTATACCCATCCATTCAGACATCCACGACTTTGACGCAACCCCCTTCCGAGGAGTTGACCTCATCACAGGCGGATTCCCGTGCCAACCGTTCAGTGCTGCCGGGAAGCAAAGAGGCAAGGAAGATGACCGTTGGCTCTGGAAGGAAATGCTCCGAGTTATTGTCGAAGCACAACCCACTTGGGTCCTTGCTGAAAACGTTGCTGGTCTCATCAACATGGCACTCGACGAGGTGCTGGCTGACCTGGAAGCCCAAGACTACGCCACGGCAACGGTTATACTTCCAGCTTGTGCCAAGAATGCCCTCCACCGCAGAGACCGAGTCTGGATCATTGCAAAGCGGGATGCTGGGAACCCCAACAGCAGTGTCAAAGGCAAGATCAGAGAGATTCCAAGCAGGCAATCGGATTCCGAATCCAGAGGAGTTCGTCCAGATGTGGCCTACCCCGAGGGCAACGGACTTCAAGGGGGCAGGGCCAGGAACAAACGATCAGAGTATTCAGAAGAGGTTGGACAACGGAACCAAGAATCTCTCCGAAACAGTGCAGGCAGTACAGAGGGGGATGTGGCCCACTCCGACAGCAAACGAGGATGCAGCAGGGACTCCGAACGGCAAGATGCAGAGGATGCTGGGCAATCATCCAGAAGTACGCAACACGGGACAGGGAAGTTTGTCGGCAGACTGGACGGAGCAGTTGATGGGATATTCAGCGGGTTGGACTTCCCTCGACGATGGGGAGACGGATCCTGGGAAGACGGAATCCCTAGAGTGACCACACAGAAGAAGGGAAGAACCCAACGACTGAAGGCACTAGGCAACTCGATTTTACCACAGGTTGCCTACGAGATCATCCGACATTTCGACTAACCCAGATTTAACTTGCATCTCCTGCAAAACCTTGCTGCAGTTTCCGGTAATCTGAGTAATCCGAATTATCTGGAGACAGATGGCAATTACTTACCGAAACGAACGGTTTGCTGGCTACAACAAGGCCAAGCGAACCCCCTCCCATCCGAAAAAATCCCATGCGGTGCTTGCCAAGGAAGGGGACACCGTCCGCTTGATCCGCTTTGGACAGCAGGGAGTCCAGGGTGCAGGGTCCAATCCCAAGACCAAGTCGGAGAAGGCACGACGAGCATCCTACTATGCCCGTCACAATGCCCAGGGCAAACCGACCTCCAAACTCTCAGCCAAATACTGGTCCCACAAAACAAAATGGTGAAATGAAACCAGGACTCTACGCGAACATCCACAAGAAGAAAAAGAGGATTGCCGCACAGAAAGCGGCAAAGAAGGCAGGCAAGAATGTGAAGGTGGAGAAAATGCGAAAACCTGGATCGGCAGGCGCACCGACTGCCAAGGCATTCAAAGAATCCGCAAAAACGGCAAAGAAGAAGTGAGGAAACTAGAATACCAGCAGGGACTGCTGGATGAACCGACAGATTTGGACGAATCCGACTTTCTGGAATCCATTGCCCGAACAATCTTCCGCAAGGGAGGAGGTTTGCTCGGAGAACTGCTGAACCCTGCAGAGACTGGTCTGGACGAAGGATACCTCGATGATCAGGGGAGACTGGTTGTCACAGAACCCCTGGTGCGGGAGAGGAACTTCCGCAACTGGTTTGGAGACAGCAAGGTCGTTGATGAGGAGGGCAAGCCTTTAGTGGTGTATCACGGAACAGGTGCAGATATTAAAGAAATTAAACCTGCAGGACGACAAGACAAGTCCTCAGAAGAAGCACTGGATTGGTTTAGAGACCGAATTTCAAAAAACAGGAATATCCCTCTGCACAGTTGGCGGATGGGGTCCTTCTTTTCGCCAAAACCAGAATACACCGATAGTTATACAAATGAAGGCAAGGGGATGGTCTATCCGGTTTATTTAAAAGCAGAGAACCCTGCTTGGAGAGACAACGTGGAGAAAACGTACAAGGTAACAAATCCGAAGAAAACTCCTGATGCGTTGATCATTCACCACAATGGAGACATCAACGAGATCGTTGTCCCAGACCCAACCCAGATCAAGAGCATCCACAACCGTGGAACGTACAACCCAGATGATCCTGACTTGCTAGGAATGAACACAATGAACATGAGCCTACTCTATGGCTGAATCCCCCACTCCAATGACTGCAGAAGATCTGAAAGCCTGGATTGCTGGCACGATCCAAGACTCCGTGGACCACATCGATGACGAGGTTTCACCCGTCCGTGCCTCTGCATTTAGATATTACCTTGGTGCTCCCTTCTCTGACAGTGGAGACTCTCCTGCGGAGGAAGATGGCAGATCGCAGGTAGTCAGTCGGGAAGTCCATGATGCCGTGCATTCAATGTTGCCTAGTCTGATGCGGGTCTTCTTTTCTCATGACAAGAGTTGTGAGTTTATCCCACGGGGTCCAGAGGATGTCGCAGGTGCCGCACAGGCCACGGAGTTGGTGAGCTGGTATCTCGAACAATCCAATGCCTACTCGGTATTCGCAGATGCCATCAAAGATTGTTTGATCAAGGGCGAGGGCATCATCAAGGTTTGGCATGAAACCCAGTACGACATTCAAACGCGAGAACTGCAGGGCCTGGATGAGCTGCAGATCGGTCTGTTCGTTCAAGAGGGCTATGAAGTAACGTCAAGCGAAGAGTTGGAAGATACTCCAGGTTTGTATTCGGTCGTGCTGACGAAGCGAACTCCACGGGGCAAGATCCGGTTGGAGTGTCTTCCACCAGAAGAATTTTTGATCAATAGAACAGCAACTTCCTTGGATGACGCGAAGATTGTCGCACACCGACAACTGCTGCGGGTCGGAGACCTGGTTGAACTCGGCTACCCCTACGAAACCATCATCCAGTACAAGGGATATGAAGATGATTTTAGATCAAACGAAGAATGGAACCTGAGACATCCGAACTGGAGAGAAGAGGACGATACCGACAGTGACCCTAGCAATCGATTAGTCCAGTACGTTGAGAGTTTCGTCAGAGTTGATGCCGATGGAGATGGAGTGCCCGAACTGCGGAGGATCTGCACCATTGGGCAGGGCCATGAGATCATCATGAACGAACCTGTTGATTCTCACCCCTTCTTGCTCATCCGCAAAGATCCCTTACAGCACACCTGGAGAGGGATGAGTCTGTACGATGAGTTGGCAGACATCCAACGGATCAAGTCGGCAGTCATGCGGAACATGCTGGACAGTCTCTCTCTCAGCACCAGACCCCGCATTTCATACCTTGAGTCTGCTGTGGACTGGGAAGACCTCGCCAATGATGAGGTTGGGGCACTGATTCCAATGCGACAGGCAGGCGCAATCCAAATGCTGGAAATGCCTTTCGTGGGTGCTGCTGCATTCCCTTTGTTGCAGTATTTGGATCAAGTCAAGGAAACCCGCACAGGAATCTCCAAGGCATCACAAGGACTCGATGCCGAGCATCTCCAATCAACCACTGCAATCGGGATATCTGCGAGTCAGAAGGCAGCCCAGGCCAGACTGGAGTTGATCGCAAGGAACATTGCAGAGTCCGGTTTCAAACCGTTGTACAAGAGACTGCTGCAGCTCACACTCCTCCATATGGACCAACCCACCGTGATGCGGCTGCGGGGTGAGTTCGTCCAGGTCGATCCTCAAGGGTTTGCAGACTACGATGTGCTGATCACCCTCCCTCTGGGACGAGGCAGTGAGGAGGAACGCAGACAGGCACTGCTGGGACTGCTGGAAAAACAGGAGATGCTGATTGCCCAGTACGGACCCATGAATCCGATTGTCGGACCCGAACAGTATTACCAGACATTGCAACGTCTCTTTGCAGATCAGGGGTTAGGTGCCGAGGCAGGATCATACCTACGTCCTCCACAGCAGATGCAGGCTCTCTTGCAGCAACAGATGCAGCAAGTTCTGCAGCAACAGAACGAACCTCCAAAACCCTCACCGGAAGAAATGCTGGCCCAGGCAGAGATCCAACGCAAACAGCTCGAGGTGGCCCAACGTGCCGAGGAGATGAAACGAGAGGATGACCGCAAACGGGATGAGATGGAAGCGGAGTTGTTCCTGAAATTGAAGGAACTCTCCTTCAAATACGGACAACCGATTGATGCCTCCCCACTGCTGGATGCCCTGACCCGCAACCGTGAGCTGGAGAGAGTGGACCAGGTGAGACAACAGCAGTTGTATGAGCAAACTCCACCAGGACAGATGCCAGTATGACACCTCGACGGTACGGCTCAAGAGGGAGCACGATCCAGACAAATGATGATTACGGGAAAAGGTTCCGCAACTTCATTGATGCGATCACAATGTTCAGTCCTCTGCAACCTGCAGCAAAGTCTCTGCTGTACGAAGAGGACTACCCCGTAGCACCGTTTGCCACACCACGGGACAGACTAGCAAACTTGCTGGAGGAACCAGAGTTTGAGCAGAGTCTCACAGAAGCAGGAATGGCAGGACAGGGGTTGCCCACTGCTGCAATTGGGTCGGTCTCTAAAAAACTCCCAAAACTAGGTGGTAAGTTTAGTGAGGTTCCCATCTTTAATCCGTCTGAGCATGTTGGGAAAACCATTGCTCCGATTGAGGCAGACTTGACTGCAGGCAGTCGGTATTTCACAGGCATTGGCAGTTCTAAAATTGATGCACCAGAGCCCTTGTTAGGCGGCCCTGAATACGTTGTGCAGGAAGGTCGAGTTGCTCAGACAGTAGATCCCCAGAAGAGAGCAAGGATTGCAGAAGCTCAGACCAGAGACTTACCTGTCCCCACCTTTATGCAGGAGATGGGGCAACCTCGCAAACCTGCGGAGGCAATCTGGGCAGCACGGAAGAATGACTTGGTTGGAGGTCAAGGGAAACAAGCAGACTACATCACAGTTCACGCAATGAGTCCCGAAAGCCATCAGTCGAATCAGTCTGTGATGAATGCCACACTGAAACAGTTGGCAGCATATGTCCGAGACAATCGCTTGACTGCTGAACAGGTAAAAGATTTAGACGATTTAATTCAGAAGAAAGTCCCTGAGTTTCCAGGACTGCAGGACCCTGATGTATTTAAGATTACCGATCAACTGAGTTTTGATAAACGTGCAGAAATTTTGAAGACCTTGCAGTCTGCAAAGGCAACAGATGCTGGATCGCCTGCTGCGAAAATTGTACGAGAGACACTCAGCGATGAATTTGCTGGGGCACAGAGACACCAACCAATGTTGGTGATGAAACCGTATCGTGATGCAGATGGCAACCTGATTCCTCTGGAGATGGGGAAGGATGTACTGGGAGAGCATCCATCGTACACCAAGACTTTTGCAGGTGAGGTAGTAGGGAGATTTGCTGCACCTGTCAAATCAGAGACATTGTACCCTGAGTTCTATGGTTCTCGACGGGCAGCAGGAATGCCAGAGAGAGACATCAATTATGTATTTGGGTCAAGGGACTACCCCCTGCAAATGATCACACCAGAAATTGCGTCATCAATCCGTTCTCAACCTTTTGAGTTTATTCAATCCCCAAGGCAAGCACGGTTGGCAACAGATGCAGGTCTGGGCAATTGGCGAGTGATGAGTGGCAAGCAGACAAAAGGTGCTGCAGACTTTAACCGTGAACTGATGCTATCTCCAGCTTCTTCTACTTTGACTCGGTATGATGGACAGAACGGAAGAATGACTATGAAGGATCTGAACAAGATGATCAGGTCTGAGAAGATGTCATTGTACTCATTAGGAGAGAACGGCAAGATTGGATTTGGATTAAAACGAGAAACAAACTACAACAATGAATATGGACTAAACAACCCATTGTTTGCCAATGATGATGTGGCAATCGTCAGTGTGTTCAATAATGAGAAAGGCGCAAGAGGAGTAGCAGGCCCTGGCACAATGTTGGAAGCACTCCGAAAAGGTGGAAACGTTCTTGATGCCTTCTCTGTCCCAACGGCAAAGAACCCCAACGGATTCCTGCCAGACACCTATGAAAGATTTGGCTTTGAAGTAGTCGAAAGAATTCCGTTCAACAAAGAATTTTATACTAAAAAAGAAGTTGAAGATCTGGTAGACTATTGGAGAAGTACAGGTTGGGATGAATCTCAGGGGATGCCTGAGATTGTCGTAATGAAATACACCGGAGACCCAGATGTTAGACAAAACCCAGTCAGAACTTTTTTTGAACAGGGTCGAATCGGTTCTGCAGGAAGAGTTGAGAACATCGACAGATCAGCAAGTAGCAGTCTTGTTAGACGGGCTAGACGGGCTTCTGAATCGGTTCCAACCAGAGCAGATAACCGACTTAATGATCCAGGGACAGTGGGACGTAGCAACCCACCTGCATCCCGTGGACGGTTCTCTGGCCTACTAAATGAGATTGCGTCACTAAATCCTACCGACGCATTTAATCTCGACCTCCCTCAGTCTGACATTTCTTCTCTACAATCTCTTCTTTTTGACCCTTAGAAAATAATCGAAATTATACGGATTATTATGCCCAACCCGATGAAATTCAAACCCTGTCCAACGTGTCCTGCTCCGAAGGTCTGTGCAAAACTGGGCAGGTGTATCAAACAACAAAGGAAATGATGACAGATCCAATCATCCGTGTCGGTGATCAAGCAAAGAAAATCCTGCAGGAAGATGCCGTTCGTCAGGCATTCGATGACCTCAAGTCTGGCCTAGTCCAGCAATGGATTTCCGGTAAGAGTCCAGACGAACGGGAATCCTGTTGGAACGCATACCATGCAGTCGTGAACCTGCAGAACGAACTGAACGCCCAGGTCCAGAGATCCATTCGCAGGAAAAAACAAACCTCTAAAGGAGACGAGTAAGAATGTCCGAGTACGCAGACTCCGTCAATGTCCCAGCAGAGACAGATGGAACACCTCAAACTCCCGATATGATTGTGGCAGATAAGTTTGATGATCTCCTTGGAACACGTCCTCCAGAGCAGACCGAAGAAGTTGACGAACCTCAAGACGAGTATGACGATGTACAAGACGAAGAAGAAGAAACCGAAGAAGTAGAGGCAGCAGAACCTGAACTCTACAAAGTAATTATTGATGGGGAAGAGGTCGAGGTCTCCCTCGATGAGCTGCAGAAGGGATACAGCAGGCAATCAGATTATACACGCAAGACCCAGCAACTTGCACAGCAGAGAAAAGAGGCCGAGGCACTGCAACAGGACTATGCTCAACGAGTTCAGCAACTCAATCAGTTTGCCCAACAGATTCAGCAGCAACCGGATATTCCCGAACCCCAATGGACTAGTGATCCGCAAGCCTGGGAACGTCTGCGACACGAAGATCCAGTCCAGTTTGTTTTGGAAAAGGATGCTGCGAGAGACCGACAACTGGCGAGGCAAGAACGCCAACAACAGATGCAGTACCTCCAGAGTGAACAGCAGCAGTTGCAACAACAGCAGTTTGCCCAGCATCTCGACACACAACGACAGCAGTTGAACGAATTGATTCCTGCCTGGTCCGACAAAGAGACCGCAAAGGCCGAGAAAGCAGAACTACGAAAGTGGGCTAGTGATGCCTACGGATTGACCGAACAAGACCTGAGTCAAGCCTACGATGCTCGACTAGTAAAGATCCTTTATGACGCCTGGACTGCGAACAAGACTACCTCGCAGGCCAAGCAACAACTGAAGAAGAGTCCTGAATCGACAGTCAAGACTGCACCGAAGATGGGCCGCAATTTTACCCCTACTGATGAAGGTGCATCACGACTCAAAAAGTCAATGCAACGCCTGCAGAAGTCTGGGAAGAACCAAGACGCAGTTGCAGTATTCGACGCACTATTGCGTTGAACCTGCAAATTTTTTTGCCCAATATGGGTAATCTAGATTATTGGAGTAAGTCACAATGGCACTTCTCACGAATGCCTCTACGTCCTACGACATCAAAACGTCAGGCACGGAAGAGGATGTAATTGATATCAAAGAGATTGTTTATAACATCTCTCCCACAGAGACCCCATTCGTCAACAGTGTAGGGACCCGCAACGTGTCCAACACTGTCTTCGAGTGGATCACAGAAGAACTGAGTGCGACCAGCACAACGACTGACCTGGAAGGTGATGCGATCAGTGCTGCTGCGGCAAGCCTGACCACCCGCAACAGCAACGTCTGTCAGATCATGTCGAGGGCAGTAGCTGTGACAGGGACCCAGTCTGCGATTAAGTTGTACGGGAAAACCAGCCAGATGGCCCATCAGATGGCAAGACGCACCAAAGAATTGAAACGTTCTGTGGAAGCTGCACTGCTGTCAAACCAGGCCAAAGCCACAGGTAACGCAACGACTGCGCGAACCTCCGCGATGATTGGTGCCTGGTTGGACACCAACACCAGTTTTGATGCCACGTCTGGTGCAGATCCGGTGACAGTTGGATCAACAGCCCGAACCGACTCCTCGGCACAACGAGCATTGACTGCAACCTTGATCAACACCGTGATGCAGTCCTGCTACACGGAAGGTGGTGAGCCAGATCGACTGATGGTCGGTCCTTACAACAAGACCGTGGTTTCAACATTGACCGGACGATCTATCGCCCGTGAGATGATTGATTCCAATACGGCTGGTAGCAACGTAACCGTGTTTGCGACGGACTTTGGAGATCTTCAGGTGATGCCAAATCGCTTTCAGCGAGAGCGGGACGCATTCCTCATATCGCCCGATTTTGCGAAGGTTTCCTACTTGAGAAATTTCCAGGTAAGTACCCTCGGAAAGACCAGTGATGCGGAGACCAAGTACCTGGTCGTCGAGATGGGTCTGGAGATGACTCAGGAAGCGGCACACGGTGGGATCTTTGATCTGGAAACCTCCTAATTTTTAACTAACAGACTGCAGGTTGGAATTATGTTGACCAAACAGATCCTTGATCATACGGGACATGTAATGAGTGAGTTCTATGTTGATGAAGTAGACTCGCGCAACCTGCAGATTCACCATAAGGTCACGCAAGATATTGAACCAACCCTCCAGTTGACCAAGACCTTGCGTGACAACCAGCACCTTGATCCGTTTGCAAATAAACAAAGCGGATGGAAACGAGTTGCCGAGATCCCACGGGTTCTCTACGACCAACTCGCGCAGCAGGGAATCACCAGAGACAAGAAGAAATTCCGAGCATGGTTGAATGACTATGCAAACAAACCCTTCAGAGTCTGGGAGGGCAGACTGTGACCTTTGACGAACTAAAAAGCAATATTGCAGACTGGCTCAACCGAACGGATCTGACCTCGGTCATTCCGACCTTCATCACCTTGGCGGAAGCCAGGTTGAACCGACAGCTCAGGACGACCAATCAGTACACCCGTGCAGACATCTCGACGAGTGATCAGTACCTCTCCATGCCAAGTGATTTCCTAGAGATGCGGCATCTGCGGATGACAAGCCCAAAAGAGAGGGATCTGGTGGAAATCGCAGCTCATGCGATCAATGAGTACACCGACACCAATTTCATCGCAGGACTGGCAGACTCGTATCCCAGATATTTCGTGTATGGCAACGCCTTGCGGATCATCCCTGCACCGAGTGAGGCGATCACCTACGAAATGTTTTACTACGCCAAGATCCCAGCACTGTCCTCAACCAACACAACAAACTGGGTTTCTACCTCTCACCCCGATGCCTATCTCTACTACAGTTTGATGCAGGCATCTCCGTATCTCGGAGAGGATGAGAGAATCCAAATCTGGCAACTGCAGGCAGAACGTGCCGTTGCTGAGATCCAGGCATCAGATGACCGAAGGAGAACGAAGGGCAGCAGGCACTCCCTGAACTTCCAGGCCATGTCATGAGTGAGTTGATCCGATACGGCACAAAAAGATATGGGATTGGGCCGTTTGTGATTCGGCTCGAATATCGAGAGCAGTTACCGCCAAGTTCGACCTGGACAGAAAGAACAGATCCCACAGATGAATTCTGGACGAAACGTCCAGATGCCACTGTGGAGGAATGGACACAGAGGACGTTATAATGCCAACAACGACCAATTACAGTATCACCCTTCCCACGGTTGGAGGGGATAAAAATCGATGGGCCACGGTTCTAAATGACGCATTCCAGTCATTAGAAACGGAGGTCTATAATGTGGACCAAGTGCTAGGGGAAGCATCTGACAGTAGCACCCCGTCACTGGCGTACAACCTCACCCAAGCCAGCACGAACGCCAGCACTGCAAAAACGAACTCTGAGACTGCAATCAGTGTGGCGAACAAACAGGTCAATACGACTCTGACGACTTTGACAACGAGAGTGTCCGCACTGGAAACCCTAGTGGGTGCTGTTGGGACCAGTGGCTCAGTCGCAGATGATGCGAGAACAGCAAAAACGACTGCACAATCCGCCTACACTGCAGCAACGACCTGATTATGTCATTCACCTCCTCCCCCTACACGGACCTGATCCTACCGACTCCGAATGAGGATAATTCAACGTATGGGACGATTCTCAACACCTACTTTCAGGCGTTGGAAACCAAGCTCAAAAATCTATCTGACCGGATCAATGCCGCAGGTGTGGGGAGTAGTTCCACTTTGGCTCAGATCAATCGGGACATCGCTCAAGTAAACACAAACACCTCTGGGATTCTCCCAGACCCGTACAGTGGAGATTTTACAACCGTTTCAACGTGGCCTGCGTTCAATACGGAACTGACTGCGTTGGGCCTGTCTCCTCCAGAGACTGCCAGTGAGATTGAGGCGTTCTTTAGTGGGTCAGACCTTACTGCTTTTGTGAACTTTCTCAACGGGAAACTCTCTGCACTCGACACGCTGGTCAGCACAGCAGAAACCGACATCTGTATTGCGAACAAATATTCAGACACGGTGCTAAATCCAGAGGACTATCTGGTGTGGGCCCAGACGTCTCAGACCACTCATTCGTTTACGACCACAAACTCTTTTATTGCTGCCGGGACTTACACGAACGCAACATTTATCCCAGGATCTGGGACTGGATACCCCCCTCCTAGTTGGAATTCTGGAAATGCTCTCAACGGGGTGACGATGTACACCTCGTTACCTGACGCCAGCACTTACGGATTATCTGACGTTGGGCTGACCCGCACAGTCGTTAGCGATTCCCGCATTACGTTTGTTTCAAATTCCACAGTCGTGATCAATGTTCCCGATCAGAATTCTGGGACTGCGTATGCCACTAATTACACGTTTCAGTTAGCAAGCGCTTGGAATGGAGATGGCCCTTATTATCGGACCTATACTTCCAATGGCCCAGTGGTTAGTGGAAATGTTTATGATTATAATATGACGATGACGACATACACCCTCAGTCTTCCTGCACCTGATACGAGCACTTGCTGATGCCAACCACTACGACGAACTACGCACTCAACCTACCCATAGTAGGATCTGATGATGATCAGTGGGGTACGTATCTAAATACAAATTTTACCAAGATCGACACCGAACTGAAGACTCTGAATGATTCGATTGCAGATCAGGATCTGGAGGAGTTAGGGAATGTGGTCAATACCACTCCAGCCGAGGACCAGGTCCTTCAGTTCAACGGTCAGAACTGGTCAGCATCTTCTCTCACAATCTCCGACATCTCAGGACTTCAGACTGTCCTTGATGCTAAAGCAGACGACAGTGACCTCACAGGCATCACGACGAATCCAGCAGATGGGTCCGTATCTTACGCCAAGCTCAACACTGCACTCCAGGTGCAGGTTGATCGAATCCTGCTGACCGATGATGATGCCAGTCCTACCGATAATCAGATCCTCAAATATTCAACTACCGATTCAAAGTGGGAGTATGCAGATCTTCCAGGTTCAACGGTTCAAACACTTTCAGACGTAAACACGTCATCCCTCGCAGACGATGCTGTGCTGGTTTACAACAGCACTGCAGGAGAGTTTCAGTTTGAGTCTGGTGCAACACTAAGGACCACGTTAGGGGTCGATGTCAGTGGGACTGATAACTCGATTCCGGTGACTCTATCGGGGTCTTTGGATTACCTGACTTTATCCGGTCAAGCGATCACCCTGCAGCAAGTCAACCTTACGACAGATGTGACCGACACCCTCCCAGTTGCCTCTGGTGGGACAGGCAGTGCGACTGCTTCAGATGCCAGGACTGCTTTAGGACTGGGGGCATTAGCGACCCAGGACACGATTACCGAGTCGCAGATTTCTGATCTGCAATCTTACCTGACTGCCGAGACCAATGATCTCAGCACAGCAGTAACGGGAACTCTCGGAACAGGAAATGGGGGAACTGGACTGACTGCAATCGGGACTGCAAACCAGGTCCTGGCAGTCAATAGTGGTGCGACTGCACTAGAATTCCAGACTCTAGCGACTGGCGGAACGGTTACTTCTGTCGCAGTTTCTGGCTCAGATGGGATCGAGGTAGATAGTGGGTCTCCCATTACTAGCAGTGGGACGATTGCACTTGGGATCAACGCAACGAGTCTGAGTACTCATCTTGGTCTTGGCACTGCAGCAACGACAGCAGCAACGGATTATGCTACGGCAGATCAGGGTGCTACTGCAGACAGTGCCTTACAAGATGTGGTCAACGATACGACACCGCAGTTAGGTGGCAACCTGGATGTTAACGGGAACAGCATCGTTTCGGTTTCAGCAGGGAACATCAGCATTACTCCCGATACTACTGGTAAAATCATCCTAGACGGGCTTTCTTGGCCTACTGCAGACGGGTCTGCAGATCAGGTTCTGAAAACCGATGGTGCTGGGAATCTCAGCTTTGTCAATCAAAGTGCTTTGGTCGTTGGGACTGCAAACTACATCGAACACAGCAGTACCGTTTCTGACTCGCTAGCTATTAGTGCAGGAACGAATCGAATGTATGTGGGGAATACCAGCTTTAGTAGTGGTGGAGTGACGATGGCAGGAACTTTGGTCGTAACTGGCGGATATGCAAATTTTACTAGTGCTTCAGCATTAGTTATTACCGGAACCCTAAACGTGATTTAATATGGCAGGCGAAATACAACTTAACAGCACCACGATGGCAACCGAGTCATCAGGTAGCATCACGGCAGAACTGGATACGATCAGACCGAATTCAACAAACGGTAGTTTAACGTTGCAGGGAGACAGTTCTGATTCTGGTGTGACGGGATTAACGATTGATTCCAGCGGCAATGCTACGTTTGCTCAGACGATTTCTGGTGGGACGATTGGTAGTGGGGTTGTGTTCCCAACAGGAGTAGTAATTGGAATGGCTTTTTTGGCAGATGTTACAAACGGTACTGGTGGAGCATCAAGCACTTCTGCTACTTTGCGAAAGTTGAACACAACCATTTTTAGCATTAACTGTCCTGTCACAATTTCGTCTAATGAATTTTCTTTTGATGAGATTGGAACCTATGTAATAAATGCAAGCGCACCTGCTTTTGGAGCAAATAGGCATATTTTGCGTTTGAGTGATGATGGGGGATCATCATTTATTGGAGTTGGTTCACCAGAATATACTGAGACAACTGCTTCTAGTATCTTCGTGACTACAAGATCGTTTTTATGCAAAAACGTTACTGTTGCATCATCTCAGATTACTGGTGGCGGATCTCAACGAGATTTTGGGCTTTTTCATATAGTAGATGTTACAGATGCTAATGGCTGGGGTATTAGTAATGATGACACAACGACTGAACAATTTTTACAAGTACAAATTTTTCGATTGGCTTAACTATGAAACATCCAGATGGCTACTATTACTATCGGTTAGAAACTCGAATCGTTTGTTCGAAAGATCAGATGCCAAAACACGCAGGTAAGGAGATCTTACCAACAGATCCAGAATTTTCGGATAGATGGGCCACCGAACCAATGCGCCAACTCCGAGAACAACGCAACCAACTCTTGGCTGAAACCGATTGGCGGATGGTATCCGATTACCCAGGCTCTAATCAAACGGAGTGGCAGACGTACAGACAAAGTCTTAGGGACATAACAACCCAATCACCATCACTTGACGAAAACGGACAACTGACGGGCATCACTTGGCCCACACCACCTAACGATTAATCAAGGCCGATCCAATGCCAGCAGAACCAAAACGAGTAACCCGATGGATATAGAATTGATCAAAGAATTATCGAACCTGGGTGGCCTATTCATCGCTCTAATTGGGGCTGGTTGGTACGTCCGGTACATCTCTGATCAACATCGGGAAGAACGAAAAATCCTTTATGACAAGGACTCAGTAAACGATGAGGCTCTACGCCAGTTGATGTCTAGTTCCCACAATCAATTAATTCAGATAATGACCGGAGTTAATACAACACTAAAAGAGATGACAGTGGCAATTTCGGAATTAAAGCAAACGATAGAACACGGGGAAAGAAGGTGAAACTCCTGCTCCCCTTGTTCCTCCTCAGTACGACAGCAGTTGCTACAGAATTGGATTACAAGACCCACTTCCTCTTCACCTGGACCAGTAGTTGTGTGCAGAAAATCCTTCCAGATTACCAACGACAGGGGATGCCGTACCTGTTCGCAGTCAGCATGGCGAGCCAGGGGTGTGGATGTGTGATTGACGAGTTTCGTAAACATCACACCCAAGACCAAGTGCTGGGGTTCAGTGACGAAGAGAGGATGAAAAAATCAATGTACTACACACGGATCTGTGCAGGCGAAATCAAGGAGATGTGATGTCGGTCAGTGAATCGAAAAATTTTAGTCGTGATGAGTTGAAGTGTAGTTTCTCAGGTGAATGTGAAATCGAGGAAGATGCCCTGCAAAGACTGCAGGCGCTACGAGATGAATGGGGCAAACCAATGAAACTATCCTCTGCGTACAGATCTGCACAACATCCCAGAGAGAGATTAAAACCAAACGGCCCAGGATACCATCACGGGAAAAACGGTAATGGAGGGCAGGCATTCGACTGTCTGATTGCTGGTGAGGATGTTGTCCCGTTTATCGCTCTTGCCATTAAACACGGATTCAAAGGGATTGGAGTCTGTCAGTCTCCTAAAACTGAATGGAATCAGAGGTTTATCCATATTGATACACGAGACAAATACGCTTGCTGGAGTTACTAATGGAATTCATGGAACTGCTGAACTCAGCAATTGAGTCAGGTGGGGTAGAACTGGTCTTGACTGCAATTGGATTACCGATGGCAGCAGCAGGGGTCGGAGTCTACCGCAAGGTCCGCAAAGCCAAACAACTGAAAGAGAAAATCCTTGGCTAAACAACTTCAGGAGGTTCAGATCCCTCCAGGGTTTGTGGACGGGACTGCGCGAGAGATCAAGCAAAGATGGCTCAAGGGCAATCTCGTCCGTTTCCGAGATGGACGACTGCGACCCATTGGAGGATGGTCTACTTTCCCTTTGTCGCGGCACTCAGAGACTCTGGACTCGGCAGTACGGGGGCATCATGTGTGGCGCAATAACTCAAATGTGGGTTTGTTCGTTTTGGCAACTGCGGGTTCAGGATCTCCGAACTACGGAAAACTCTATGCTGCCGAGATCGCCAGTGCCGCGAGTTTCACGGATTCCACTGCAGACACGACTGATGGCAGTGCAGACATTACGGTTGACGATGCTACCTCCTTTGAGGTTGGAGACACAATCACCGGATCAGGCATCCCTGCAGGTTCAACAGTCACAGGGATTTCCTCCAACACTGTCACGATTTCAAACAACTGCACAGCAACTGCGACCAACATCACCGTAACCGTCAACCAGACCCAAGCCTATCAACGATTCTACGACATTACCCCAACCGGATACCAGGCATCTGGAGACAGTGAGTACCGACCAGGTTACGGATATTCCCACTATGGAGACTGGTTTTATGGATACAGTTTCACAGGGCCTGGATCTGTCTCCTTCTCTCGCACAGCACACTGGAGTTTCGACAATTTCGGAGAGAATCTGGTGTTTACGCATTCAGGAGACAAGGCCATTGGATACTGGACTGGAGATCCAACGGTAGCTGCAGAAGAGATCACAACAGCAAATGGATATACCGAAACTGCCCCCACGGCAGTGGGGGTGCTGGTCACACAGGAAAGGCATGTCCTGGCGTTAGGTGCAGATTCAGATGCTCGACTAGTCCGGTGGTCGTCTCAGGAAACTGTGGACGAGTGGACTGCAAGCGCAACCAACACTGCAGGCAGTTTACCTCTCCAGACAGAGGGATACATCGTTGCCGCACGACGGGTTCCCCAAGGAGTAGCGATCTGGACAGACCAGGATGTTCATCTACTGCAGTATCTTGGACCTCCCTTGGTCTACGGCATCAATAAACTCGCAGACAACGCAGGGGTATACTCGCCCTATGCGATTCACAGTTCCTCAGAGATCACCTGTTGGCTCAATCGAGGTGGGTTCTGGGTCATGGATGGTCTCGCCAAACCTCTACCCTGTCCAATTCAGGATCGAGTGCTGAGAACCGTGGACTGGTCTCAGGAGGGTTTGATCTACTCAGGCGGGAATGCGGAATTCGGTGAAGTCTGGTGGTGGTGTCCAAGCACCTCTGGGACAGACGGAGAGTGTGAATACTATGTGGTTTATAATTATCGTGACAATGTCTGGTACGACTCACTGAGCACATCAGGAGTCTCTCGGAACTGCTGGATCGATAAAGGGATCTGGCCTGCTCCGGTTGCAGTTGATGCAGGGGATAATACGATCTACCAGCACGAATCGACAGATCCCGCACAGACGGAGAACGCAGAGGCAGAAACTGGAGCAATTGACCTGATGCGAGGGGAGAGGTACAGCAGGATTTCCAAGATATTTACCGACTCAGACCAGCAGGCAGCAGGGGCAATCAATTTCCAGTTCTATACTGCGGCAAGCGGAGATGCTGCGGAGACTACCTCCAGCAGTTATCCATTAGAAACCGATGGGGAGATTGATGTGCGACTCCAAGGTAGGCAAGTGAGATACCGAGTGACGGGAGCATTGACTCAGGATTGGACGGTGGGAAACACCCGATTTGAGACCCATGTCGGAGGTCGCAGATGATTCTCCCCAATCCTCCAGGGACGTACCTGCAATCCTATTTTGCACCAATTCTCCAGCAGATTGCCAAGTTACTGACGACATCATATCAGAAAAACCAAGACGTAGAATTGAACGCAGATCAACGATTAATCATTGTTTCGCCCAATGGGACCCGTTACCAAATTGAGACGGATAACTCAGGGAATCTTTCCACTTCAGTAGTGAGTTAACCCCATGATTCGACAAGATCAAAATAACACGGGTAGTCAGGTTGGGCAGTATGGGCTGAATCCCAATGCGTACCGCACGAACCCAGCAGGGAGGTCTGCTGCTGCAGTTGACCCCTGGACTGCTGCTGCAGGAGTAGGGTTGTTGACGACAGTTCTGGGGCAAGGGGGTTCACGGTCAGGGAATCAAACGACGACGCAACAGAATCTACCGGACTGGGCGATCCCCTATGCCCAGAACACGATGAATATCGGTTCTCAGTTTACGATGAATCCCAACTATCGTCCCACCACTCTGGATCGGGATTATTCTGGGATTCGTGGATATACGGGACCTCCTCCGACAACTCAAGGATCACGGGTTCAAACTCAGTCTCCTGTTGGGGTAGATTACGGGCAGGTCTCTGTGCCAGACAATCTGCAGACTGGGCGCACCTCCAGCCGAGGAGGTGGACGACAGAATTCCAAGGTACTAGAAGAACAAACCCAACTGCTGGAAAACCCTGCAGCGGCAACTCTTCCATCAGGGGATCCTGTCTATATTGGATACGGACGGGATTATGATCCAACAAAAATCTACACGGATCTGGAACTGAATGCTCTGGCTCAGTCACCCAGTGGGGAATTCAATTCGTCTCTTTATCAACAACTGCTTGCCTCCCAAACTGCCTTGAAAAACGCACAGCAGGCAGCATCTAGTCAGGGAACTGACGGAGCTCAAGACGGTGAGGAGGATGCCGTGCCCTTTGGTGACATGCTTACCCCCTTCTCCGCATACGACCGGCAACGCTTTGCCGCACCGTCTGACCGAACACTGCAGGGTGAGAACCTGCTGGCTGGACGTTATGCTGATCGATTCGGGGCAGATGGGACAGACACAAATCCATACTCTTCAGCAATCAATGCAGCAAACAGTGCTGCTAGCTATACATCAGGATATTCTCCTGCATTGCTGGATATCACAGGACCAACAGCAAACTCGTATAGCAATCTAAACTCCGCACTTACGGCAGAAACTTACAGCAATGCCAACAGTGGTCTAACGGGTGCCAAGGACTACAGTCGGGATTTCGCTCAGAACCTGGCACAGTTCCAAGATCCCTACACCTCTCAGGTCGTAAATCAGACGATTCAGGATCTGGATCGAGCAAGACGGATCACCAATAATGACATCTCTGGAGGTGCTGCAAAGTCAGGAGCATTCGGGGGAAGTCGTGAGGCACTGATGCGGACGGAAAACAACCGCAACTTTGCAGATCGAACTGCCGCAGCAGTCGGACAGCTCCGGTCCCAAGGGTTCCAGCAGGCCGCAGGCCGTGCCGCACAGGAACAAATGCAGAGGTTGGGATTGACGGCACAGGATACCCAGAATGTGAGAGGCTACCAGAGTGCTGCCAATCTGCAGGGTCAGGGACTCACAGCACAGGATTCCAGAGATGTTCGTAACCTGATTTCACAGGGTGGGTTGGCATCTCAGGCGTTGAGTGCTCAGAGTGACCGTGATGCTATGAACTACGCTAATCAGTTGCAGATGCAAGGGAACCAACTAGACGTCGAGCAGGCACGATTGGCAGAACAGTTTAGGCAGGGTGCTGGTGCCCTCAACCTGCAGGGTGCAGGCGCATTGGGCAACCTACAGCAGATGTCGATAGCAGACGAAAGACAACGGATTGCAGATCTACTGGCAGCAGGAGCCGGACAGGATAACCGAAATCAGCAGGATCTCGACTTTATTTACAACGAGTTCCAAAGAGAACTTGGGTATCCAATGGATATGATCAATTTGAGGAATGCGGCAATCTCTCCTGCAACGAACAGTGTGG
>Ga0208898_1000546_pt1 | contig 29048 bp, 41 predicted proteins | sample VirMetDEL_Mar_4_FD_184513 | JGI IMG/M metagenome (GOLD analysis project Ga0208898, IMG submission 184513) | Aqueous microbial communities from the Delaware River and Bay under freshwater to marine salinity gradient to study organic matter... | ecosystem: Environmental > Aquatic > Marine >...
CGGCGCCGGTCGATTCCGGCGCCGGGTTTCTCTTGTTGGAGTGTTTGTAATGGGTTGGTTTTATCCTTCTGAGGTGTCTTCTCGTCGTGAGTTGCTCGATATGCTGTCTTCGGATTCTGCGGCGTTCGTGAGGTCGCGTCGGTACTGCTGCGGCAATGTCCTTTGGATCCTTTGGGAACCTGTCGGCGCTGCGGCGCCGGTGTCTGATCCTTGGATCGGTTGCTATCTGCTGCACCGCTGCGGGGGTCGTTGGGGTTACAAGGCGTTGTGCGAAGAGTCCGGCCCGTTTTACTGGTCGTGTCCGCCGGCGTTCCTGGAAGCGGCGCCGGTCGTCAATGCTGAATGGCGTGAGGGCGTGCGGGCGTACTGGAAGCGACGCGCAGCGAAGCGTGCGGAACGTGCGGCGCTGCGGCGCTCCTGGGGCGATATTCCACGGCGGGTTCCTCGGGGTTGGTCGTCTGTCTGATCACCTCGATCCATCCCGGCGCCGGTCGAATCCGGCGCCGGGTTTTTTTGTGCGCCGGTCGTCTGATCGCCTCGTTTGCAGGTCGATTCCGGCGCCGGTCCTGGTTGCTCGATTCGAGCTGATTCAACCGGCGCCGATGACTGCTGACAATTGGCGGCGCCTCGATTCATCCCGGCGCCCCTCGTCGGCATGTCCTAGCACCTCGCCGGGTATGCGCTGACGTGTAGTGCGTGCGTATAACGTGGTATGCGGTGGCGTATATGCTTTGGCGCTTGCCGATATCGTCGTCAGTAACGGCTAGCGGTCGGACTCGCGCCATGGTCTGGAACGTCGAAGCTCGTAAAAAGCTGGCTGAATCGTCGTTATCGGTGCGCCGGTCGGTTAGTCGATTGGAGCGGTTCGGGCGTCGATAGGGGGGGGGTGGTCGGCCCCGGCGGCGACAAACAGTATATGTATATCCAACCCCGAGAACGCGACACACCCTGGGGCCAATTGACCTGATCAGGCTAGAGCGGCTCAGATCGCGTCCGGCGAGGTGCTGGTGTGATTAGCCGTATTTGCTTCCAAGTCGCGTGAGGCGGCGTGCCAGGGGCGTGTACGGCGGTTCAGTAGTGTACGGGCGGATACTTCCTGCCTGGGATCGTGGTGCTGATCGGCTCTAAAACCGGGGAACATATGGTAGTAGATACGGTTTGTGGCGATGCCATATGGCAGTCGGAAAGTTGTCGGAAAGTTATCGGAAGGTTATCGGAAAGTTATCGGAAGGTTATCGGAAAGTTATCGGAAAGTTATCGGAAGGTTTGTGGCGATGCCATACGGTTTGTGGCAATGCCACAGGGCTTGTGGCGGATATGGTTGCCGAGTCGGTTTTTATCGGCTTTTACGATTTGTCAGGTTTTGTCAGCTTTTCTCAACTTTTCTCAACTTTTCTCAACTCAAGTCGGTTTTTATCGGGTTTTATCGGGTTTTACGTTTTGTCAGGTTTTGTCAGGTTTTGTCAGGTTTTGTCATCTTTCGGGGAACCAGGGCTTTCGCTGGTGCATGGAGAGCTTTTTCCTGTCTTCCATCTCTGGGTCGTGCGTAGTACGGCTCACCTTGAGGGTGCGAGCGGATGCTTGATAGATCACTGACCCCTTGTGGAAGGTGATTTGTCTTCGGCTGTTTTTCACCTCAATGAGGATTTCCTGGTCGGTGACGATGAAGAACTCACTGACGTAGTGATTTGGGGTGGGCCATTGCTGCCATCGCCAGAGGATGACCTGGGAGAAGCGGATATTTCCTTGGGGATCGCAGACATGATTGATTTCTGCGACATCGACGAGCCGCCAATGGCGGGTGTTTAATGGGCTGGTGAGCGAGAGGACCAGAGCGATAGCGAGCATGGCAAACCTCCTTGTGCCATCTCGGTTTTCGCTTATTGGAGGAAGACCGTAAAGTTTTAGGGATGAACCCTCAGAAGATTGACCGGCTGATCTACTACTGCGCCGCCATCGTCGTTTGGCTGGTGATTTTCGATTCTCTGATCAAAATGGTCTTGCGATTAGATGCCTGAGCAGGCATACTTTGGTGGTCACACTCCAAAGTGACAGAAACAGAGCCTCTCGGCTGCTTCGGCGGTCGGGAGGTTTTTTTGTGGAAGTTCTATCGAAAGTCGCGAGAGACTATTGCCGATTTAACGCACTATTATAGGGGCGGGGTATTTGATAGCCACATGACCGGACGTGTCACTGCGTTCACTATCCTGCCTATTCGTCAGCCGGTACAGTGAAAGCGGCTGACCCTGATGCGAGTGCGAGTCGCATCAGGATCACTTACACACTCACTCCAATGGGATGGAGCGGATGCGCAAGCTCGCCGTGTATTGCTATGTATCTCCTTCGTCCATTGGGAAGGAGAGAGCATGGAAAAGTCTGTAGAAGATTCGATCACATACACGCTGGATGGACTGGCCGATGCCTTGGGGTTTCGGCAGACGCGCACGTTGGAGCGATTGCTGATTGAGATCGAGTGTCCGATTCGTAATTTCGGGCGAAAGAAGCTCGTATCTGGAAAACAGTTCCGGCTCGCGATTGAGAGAACATCGTGTTCACCAACATCAGGCGCTGGACGCTCGTCCGTCGCAAAGGGGCAAAGATATATCAGGTCCGTTACTTCCTGAATGACGGGTCTGTCAGAGAACGCACCACCAAAGAAACGGTGCGAAGGCAAGCCGAGCGAAGGGCGATAGAGATCCTTCGTGAGGCGGATGAGTCTGGCTCTTTTGAAATCTATGGATGGGCAGAGTTTTGCGTCCGTTATGAGTCGGAGCAGCTTGCCGCCCGTCCCTTCAAAACGAGAGAGGCGTTTCGCACAGCGAGATCGAGGCTCGATCAGTTGTGTCCTGAGATTCGTTTTGTGTCTGACATCAGCGCAAAACTGCTGGTCGCCTTTGCCGTGAGACTTCGCCAGGAGGGCAAGAGTGAGGCGACGATCCAGGCGTATCGGAATCACCTGATGAGCGCGCTCAAGTGGGCGGAAGAGGTGGAGGTCATTAAGTGCCGTCCTAAGCCGCCTCGCTTGCTTCGGGTTCCGAGTGGATCGCGTGGACGGGCAGTGACTCGCGAGGAGTTTGAACGAATGATGGATCAGATACCGGCGGTTGTTGGAAAAGAGTTTGAAAGCCGATGGCGATGGAACCTTGAGGCTCTTTGGTTGGGGGGCTTTCGTCTTGGCGAAACCTTTTCGATTTACTGGGAGCAGTCGTATGAGGGGCATCATCTTGTCGATCTCGATTCTCCCAAGCCCAAGATTTCCATCAATCAAAATGCGGAAAAGGCATTTCGCAATCGCCTGCTGCCGATGCCAAGGGATCTTGCGGATCACTTTCGCAGCGTTCCAGCCAATCGACGAAATGGTCTGGTCTTTAAGTGGCCGATGAGCCGGGGCTACTCCACCAGCAAGAGAACGGTTGGATGCCGAATCAGTGAACTTGGGAAGCTCGCCAACGTAAAAGTGGGTCAGAAAAAGTATGCCTCCTGCCATGACATCCGCCGATCATTCGGAAGTCGTTGGTCGATGCTGGTACAGCCGTTTGTACTTCGCACCTTAATGAGACATAGCAGTATCAGTACTACAGAGAGGTACTACGTCACAATTGAGTCTGATCGGATTGCCGATCAAATCGCAAAAGCGGAGGACACGGGACTCGAACCCGCAGCCCCGTAAGGGGTACCCCAGTTCCAGTGGGGCCGCTCACCAATTCGCTTATCCTCCGAGCGGTTCTTTGACACGGTTGGTCAAGGAGCCGTTTTTTTTCATATTGACTCATGCCGTGAGATTCGTATCATCATCCCAGTGCGAGTTTTTGTGAAGTTTGTTGAAATCTCCTTTGCATTGCTAGCGTTTTGGTTCGATGCCCTCCGTTCCAGTGAGGCCATCTCGTCATCTCGCTGCATACGAGTGACATTTCGCTGCGTTTAGCTTTGCTCAGACTTGCACTTTGTTCCGCAGATCACGGGGTTTGTGCTGCGGAAGGTGCGAAACGGAGTGAGTCTCTATGAGTTCCGCAAAGCGGCGGCTGTATATACCGTCGCGAGTTTACGCAGGACGCTCATGGAGAGTCACCGAGGCTAGGAGAGCAATAGCAGTGTTTGCGAAACTCGGGGCGAGTATCAGCACATCCAGGGATCGTCAGTTCCTCGGATGGTACTCAACAAAGTCGGAAGAGCATCTCAGCGCCGACTTCACGAAGAGCAGGTTTCTGAAAGCCTGCGGAACAGAGGCGAAGACTCCATTCGTCCTCATCAGTGTTTGCGAAGACCAGATTCTGCTGGTCGAGCTTCTGGTTCTTGCCACGAACGGCGAATGCTACGACAGCAACGAGTGCCGAGCAAAGAATCTGGATCGCTATCCAACTCCTGAAAAAATCGCAGCCTACTGCGAAGAATTTAGGAAGAAACGTCCACGGTCTGGCTACCAGCAGATTTGGCATGGAAGCGAAGGGACATCAATTCGGGAAATCGGAATCAGGGAGATATTCGATGCTAGTGCTTGAACGCAGGGATTTTGACGGGGTTGAGCTTATCACCAGCGATGGTGTTGCTCGCATCTACGTCGAGCGAGTGAAAAATCGAAGAGTGCGTGTGCATTGTGACGCGCCAATAGAAATCAAAATCCACAGGATAGACAGAGATGGAAACAGAGAAATTAAGTCTCAGCAACGAGCAGTACAGGGCAATCGAGGCACTCAGCGCGACGGACGCCAAAGTGGCGTACAAGAACCCAAGGGAATACGAAGCACAGTGCCTGAGCAAGACTCGCCCAAGGCCAGACTTTAGCGGGAAAAAGCAGGTCGTGACTGGGACCGTGGTGCATGAAGTTTTGTTGGAAAAGAGAGATGTCACTGAATTGGTGACGCACTATCCAGCGGATTGCCTCAACAAAGCAGGCGGTCTGATCGCGAAGCGTGCAAATGAATTTCGTGATCTGATGGCGAGCCAAGGGGTCATCGCCGTCAAAGACGACCAGTACAAGCAGATTGTCAGCGTCTGCAATGCGGTGATGGATCATGACCTTGGTCAATTGATCGGTCGCGATGACATCGTGTTTGAGCAGCCAGTCTTCTGGACTGACTCTTCGACTTCAATTGACTGTAAAGCTCGCCCTGACTTTGTCTATGAAGATGAAAACTCAGTGCTGTGCTACGACTTGAAGGTGACTGAGTCGGTGCATCCATCGCAGTGGAGCAGGCTCGCAAACAATTTGATGTATTGGTTGCAGGACGCTCACTATTCGAGCGGGCTGGCTCACATCACTGGCAAGCCTGTGCGGTTTGTTTTTTGGGTGGTCGAGTCAGTTTGGCCGCACCGGATCGCTCGATACGAGTATGACCAGATTTCGCGTGAGCGGTCGGGTGAGGCATACGCTCGATTCATGACTGATCTTTCTCGTCGCCTTGACGAAAACGACTGGGCCGAGCGATGGGAGTCTGAGGTCAACATGCTCCAACTCAATCCGTGGGATGTGAACGCTGACGAAGACGGCGAACTGGAGGGCTTTGACGATGACGGAGATGCCTAAAGGCGAAGTGTTTGAAGGTCGCAGTGCGGAGATGAAGGACAGTCCCTGGCTTGCATCAGAAGATTTGCTGGGTGCAGGCGAGGTGAAGGTAAAGATTGTCCGTTGCCATCGGTACAAGAACGTCGAGTTCGACAAAGGCCGGAAAGAGCCAACCGTTTATGCAATCGAGTTTGAAGGAAAGCAAAAGCAGTTGGTCCTTAATTCGACAAATCGAAAAACGCTGGTCGCCAAGTTTGGGACTGACGTTCGTGAATGGAGCGACAAGGAAGTCGTTCTGTTCGTTAATCAAAAGGTCAGGTTCGCTGGCAAAACTGTTTGCGGAATTAGGATTCGATAAAGGAGTGTATCGTGTTTGAGATCACTGGAATGAGCGATAGAGAGCGGCTCGATAACCTTGAAGTGACGGTCGATCAGGGCATTCGTACTTCGCTCGATATGTATGCTGCCCTCAAAGAGATTCGGGATGACCGGCTCTATCGAGTTGCGGGGTACGAAACTTTTCAGGATTACTGCAAGGATGTTTGGGATCTCGGTCGGGATTATGTAGATCGCTGCATCACCGCCGTCGAGGTGCGTGGCCGAATCTCTGTTTTTCAGGACGTTGTGGATGTCAGCAGCATCGCAAAGGAATCTCAGCTTCGCGAGTTAGCCAACGTGCCTGACGATGCGATGGAGGCGGTGCTGGTCGAAGCTTGTGAGTTGGCTGAGTCACAGGAAAAGCCGGTCACCGCCAAGATCATTAAGAAAGCGGTGAAGACCGTCATCCCGCCGACAATTGTCAGCAAACAAGAAAGCTCAAAAGTCGTCGAAGGCGAAATCGTTGACGACTCGGAACTGACCGCAGAGTCATACGCACAGATGACGCCAGAGCAGATTGCTCAATCAAAGAAAATATGCCAGCAGGCTCTCGACAAGCTGAATCGGCATTTGTCCAAGTTTACTTTTTTTTCGGGCGTCGAGCAGGAGCTTGCCGCCATTTCTCAACATGTAGAGGCACTGTGATATGGATTGGTGGCCGCACCAAAACGCGATCAAGGAGCAGAACCGGCAGCTTGCGTTGTCGGGTGCAAAGAAGTGGGTTGTCGTTTCGCAGTGCGGAACCGGCAAGACTGCGATGATGATGCGTGACATCAAGGATGCAGTCAGAAAGGGCTTGAAGGTAGCGATCTATTCTTGCCGCATTCAAAACACGCACCAACTGATTGACACGTTTGAAAAAACGAACATTCGGTATGGCGTTATGGCATCTGCTTTTCGTGGGCGAAATGACATTCATGCTCCGGTGCAGATCTGCCAAGTGCAGACATGCTTCCGGCGGAAACATATCTTCGCCAAGGCTGATCTCGTATTCATCGACGAGGTGCATCAGCAGATGAATGAAAGTGCGATGTGGTGTTGGGAGAGGCATGAGAGCGCTGGTGCGAGATGGATCGTCGGCTGGACAGCAACGCCAGTGGGCTACAAGCGCAATGGTTTTTTCGAGACATGCACAACGCCGCCAAAGCATCAGGAATTGTTGGATTGCAAGGCTCATTTGCCATGCAAGGTCTATGCTCCCGATTTGCCGCTCTCGGTCATCAAGGGAACGCTGCGGGTGCAGTCCAATGGCGAGACTTCCGCCAAGCAGGATTTGGAGATCAACAATCCAAACAAATTGCAGTCACGAATTTATAACTTCATGGACCGGCTGAATCCTGACCGACTGCCAACGGTCGGATTTGGACCTGATGTCGCGTCATGCCGTGCTTATGTCAACATGGGTCTGAAACATGGAATCCGTTGCGCCTCGATGGATGCAGATCGGATCGCAGTCGCTGAAAAGCAGCCTAGCGGAAAGTATGAGATTCGTCATTACGACAGCAATCTCGCAAATCGCAGTCGTGTAATCGCCGGTAGCGAAAGCGGTGAATTTACCGTTTTGTGGAATCGCTTCATCTTGCGAGAAGCGGTGGACATGCCCTGGCTCGCTCACTGTATCGTTGCGACCAGCATGTCAGGAATCGCGACGTATTTGCAATCGGTCGGTCGCGTGCTTCGGTACTTCCCTGCCTATGAGCATTGCACAATTCAAGACCACGGTGGCAACGTCTATCTGCACGGTTACCCAAACGAAGACAGGGACTGGGCAGAGTACGAGCAGTCGCAAACTCGCAAGAAGAAGTCGCAAGAGGACGGCGAAGAGAAGCAAGAGCCAACGGAGACTCGCTGTTGCATGAAGTGCCATTTGTCTTCGCCCAGGGTCGCTGGTCAGCACAATTGCCCACAGTGCGGCACGCCCTTTGATCGCCCTGTTTGGCACGCCAGAAATGAAGAAGGCGAGTTGGTTTTTGTTGAGGCGAGCAAGGCGAAGCGGAAAACGAAAAAGGATTTCGAGCATTACTATCGCCAGAAAATCAATGCTGCTCATCACAGCGGCGCGACAGTGCGATGGGCGTACACGCAGGCAAAGCGAATGGCGAAGAACGCAGGCGTTCGCACAAAGAAACCACGGGACATCCAAGGGATGTACGTTCCCGCCGAAGGATCACCCGAATGGAATCAGTCTGTCAATCACGTTTTTAAGGGGCGAAAGCGATGAACAGAGAAGTCAACAAGGACTTAATTTGGACTGCGATTAGAGAGGCGTCCACGATGAACGCTTTGAAGTTTTTTGGCGATGTCCTGCGAATCCATGCAGCATACCAGCTTCCGCATACCGCCGACCAGAATTTCATGACCGAGTGCCGACAAGCCTTTAAGTTGCGGCACGCAGAACTTAGCGAGGAAAGCAATGAGCAATGAGTACGACATGTCAGGGATTTTTAGTCGCAACGACTTCAAGAAGGAAGAGAAGCACCCTGACTACAAGGGCGATTGCGTGATTGAGGGAAAGAAAATGAAGATCGCTGGATGGATTCGCGACCGAAAAGACGGGTCGGGCAAATACATGTCTCTCAAGTTTGAGGTGATGGAAGACAAGCAGGTAAGTCAGGCAGCATCAAATGATGAAGAGGTTCCGTTTTGATTGTTCCGTTTATTTTCCTTGCTTGTGCTTTGCTGGTCAGCGTGCTGGCAGAGTCGGCTCCGTTGTTAAAGGAATGCAATGACCGCAAATGTCAAAGCTCGCCTGGAAGGGACAGACAAGTGGATGAGTTACGGCGATGTGACTCATGCAGAGGCAGCAGCCTCGCACGCAGCGACCTTTCCATTTCATGCGGGTCGAAGGATCGTAACGAAGTTGGAAGGTCGGAAGGCTGAGTTTCTTCACGATGTGAAGAAGGTGATTAAGTACGAAGTGAATAGTCTTCGCCAAGATTAGTGAAGACTTCTCCCGCAACCTTGAAAAGAGCGTGACGCTCTTGATGGCGTGGTTCGCCGGTTCGATTCCGGCGCGGGAGATTACCGTCAGGCCGAGCGGTTCCAATTGATCGGGCGTCGTGAAATAAGGGTAAGCGGCGGTGTAGGTCGTGATGCGGAGACATCATGATCGCTCCTCCTTTCTCCGCAGGTTAAGTCCTGGGGGGGTAAGGGGGGGTGTAGGCCGATCCGCAGAAACATCATTGCTTTAGAGGTTATTAGATGAGTAATGGCAAGGAGGAAAGCATCGTGCAACAACTGCGGACAGCGTATTGCAGAGTGCCAGCATCGCACCATCTGCAATCAATGCTCATGCGGAAACTGTGGTCGTCTGAAAATGCTTTGCGATTGCGGGGTGCGAGATGATGAGAGAGCCGAATCCTCCCGAAACCATGCGAGCGGCTCGCATTCACCGAATGGAGATTCTTCTGCTGGGGATGGCCTTGGCTGTTGATGGTGATCGCGAAAAGATACTTGAGTCGGTGAATGTCGATGACTTGCAAAGTGAGTTGGTCGCAGACTGTCTCACGGCGATCCGGACAAAAGATCCTGTGGACGTAAACATCATGCGACAGACGTTTTCGCGATGGGGAATGCCAGTGGGAGAGAGCGTCTTGAGTTCGCTGTTGGAGGCAGTGAAGGCAGCAAACTTAAAGCGACGAGTGCGGCGCGCCGCCGAGAACCTGACCAAATCACCTGATGAGTTTTTGCCCGAGGCTCTGGATGAAATCCTCGATGAAATCAGCACGCTTAAAGAAGCAGGAGTTTGACATGACACCATTACGAGGAGACGAGAAATGATTCGCCCAAACAACGCCAGTGATGAAAACTTTTCTTCGAGACAAAGTTTTAGTAACTACCTAAGCTCGCTTGGGTTTCCTCGCATCCCTGTCATTTCTCACCTTTGGCAAGGAAATGCAGATTTTATTCATGGTTGGCATCGCATTGATGTTCTTGCCTACTGGAATGATGGAGATGTGTATCTCTATCCGCAGATCCCAAATGATGCGGAGGCAATGTTTCATGCTGTGGATGAACATGGCGATCCAGCATGGTTAGCTTCCACTGGGAATCTTTTAGTGCGGCAGACTGCGTGCGGGATTGAAGAGCATTACGACCTTGCAGTCAGGGCCAATAAGGAAAAGGCCATTGAGCAGGGTTGGCGAGTTTTTGAGCCGCACAAGACCATCACAGTTGAGCTAGAGGATTGGCAAGACCCCGAAGACTTTTATTGCTTTCTTTTGCCAGAGGGAGTCAGTGATGACGAGCAGTAGCAAAAGCAAAGGCAACTGTTTTGAACGCGAGTTAGTGAATCAGGCCAAAGAGTCTGGACTCGAATCAAAGCGAGCGTATGCAAGTGATGGTCGTTCACTTGGTCACCATGAAGAGGTTGACTTGCTTGTCGGGACCAAACGTGTCCAAGCCAAGCGTAGAAAGAGCATCGCAAAGTTTTTGAAGCCGACCGAAAACATGGATGCGGTTGCGTTTCGCGAAGACCGTGGAGACACATTAGTACTCATCACTTGGTGGGAGTATCTCGATCTCGTTAAGTCGATGGAACAGGGTGCGAAAGTTCAGAAGTTGCTCGATGCGATTGACAACTGCGTTGGGGTTTGCATCGACGAAGAATGGCGAAAAGTAAACGAAGCACGGGAGGCACTACGAGGAGATGAGTAATGAGCGACGTGAATACGAAGTGTACTACGAAAGTGAGCTATCCCTTGGGATTGCAATCGGACCAGAAGTGATACCGCACGGTGCAGAGGTCTTTAGTGTTCGAGAAGTTTTAGATGGCGATGTCAAGCGAGAGCGACTTATTCAAGAGTTGCTCGATGCGTCCAAAGATTGCTTAGAACTATTAGAGGACTGGTTTCCGTCGATGGACGACATGCGTTGCTGGACTGAGGTTGACAGCAAGAAGATTGATCGACTGAAACAAGCACGGGAGGATTTAGCTGGCGATGATGATCGAGAAAAACAGATCCAAGAACTTCTTGATACGATTGACAGCGACTTCGACATGGGAAAGTTTGCGACTTGGAAGTTGAAAGTTCTTGAAGCACGGGAGGCACTGCGATGAGGCGACCTAAAGCGTCAGAAGGACCGTTGCCAGAAGAAAAGCTCATCGCATGGTCAAAGCAACCATACGGAGTTGGGTTTCAACGGGTTCGCCAACTTGCTGCGGAGTTGCTGGAAGCGAGACAACGCGAAAAGTTATTAAACGAGTTGGTGGCTGCGATTGACAAGCACGGTGCTTGTGGAGCGATACAGGAAGCACGGGAGGCATTGGAATGAGCCATGAAGTCATCTTGACCAAGTATGAAATGCAAATGGCTGGAAGCGTTGGACTGAGCCGAGGGATTGAATCAATTTCGGCGGGCAACAAGCAGGCGCACGGATGCTCAGGCGATGGATGGGGCCAAAACATTGAGGGTGCTTATGGTGAATTAGCGTTTGCAAAGTTCATAAACAGGTATTGGAGCGGAAGCGTCAACACGTTCAAGGATGGCGGTGACGTTGGTGATATACAGGTCAGGACCAGAAGCAAGCACCACTACGACCTCATCGTTAGAGATGGTGATCGCGACAACGACATTTTTGTCTTGGTCACTGGGTTGGCTCCGTCATACCTAATTCGTGGATGGATAAAGGGCATCGAAGCAAAACGCATGGATGACTGCATCAAGGCTTATGGCGGTCGTCCATCAGCTTGGTTTGTCCCTGCGGATCGCTTGAAGCCGGTCCCAAAACGGGATCGAAAATAGAGGGTTTAGAAGGTTTTTTAGAAGGTTTTTTTCGAGGGCATCAAATGATTAGAGCTTGGAGAGTTTATTGGAGTGATCCATCCGATGGGGCGAGATGCAGTTGGCGTCTTAGTTCGCGTGATGCGAGATCTCGATTGCGAAGAGCAAAGAAAGAGGTTCAGGATTCGCATGGCAAAAAGGCATCAATCGAGCCAGCGGGCATTGCTGCCATCGACGTACCGACTCAGCGACAGGAATTGGTTGATTTTCTAAATCAGCACGCACTACACCCATCGGAGGATTGATTGAATGTTTTTGTCAAAGCAAACAAATAGAAACTTTTCATCGTCGGAGAGGCAGCGAATGAGTTCATTGCGGCAGACGTTAGGAGAGTCAGTACGAGAGGGTCACAAGATCCGAATCAAGTACAGAGTCGGAGGTTCTCTCGATGCCATCGTTGAGTCGCCAAAGAGCTTTGCAGGGGAAGTCATTACCTTGCAGTCGGGTGATCAGCTAACTTTGTCGCAAGTCGAGGAGGTGACCCATGTCTGAGCATTTTGATTTAGCTGATCGAGTGGCAGTCTTGAGCAATGTATTTCTATCTCACGCCGAAGATGCGGAAAGCATCGAAGAGCAACTGAAATGGGTACACCGCAACCAGGGAGCGATGGCAGCTTGGGAAATAGTCAAGGAAGCGAGGGATGAGCAGCCAAAAGGCGATAGCGAGGGTTGTGAGGTCAGTGGTAAATACATTCCGCCGTCGTGGTTGGACGGTATCAGTCACAAAGTCCCCGAAGTCTCTGAGTCGGTACGTTCATGCGAGTCGGGGCAGAAGGCGTGTGGTTGTTCGGGTAAGCGATCACCGCCCAAATGCAAAGACTAGGTGCGATCTCAATTATGATCCATCCAGTTACCAGCAAAGCCGTTTAGCTTCCTACCTCGACGGCAGGAAGCGTCACGCAAGGCGAACACACCCGTTTAGTCGGTAATGACGATGATTCGACCAGACTTGATCAGAGCTTTCGCCATCTCGTAGCTTGTCTCTTCAACAAACTCTTCGGAGAAACAAGTGAAGTTGGCCGCATGAAGCATTTCGTGCAGTGCGGTGCATAGCACGTTGAACTGACTCAGGTCTGTGCGGCAGCGGAGCGTTTTTGTTTCGTCGTTCGCATCACCCCATAAGCCTGCTGGAATCTGACGTTTGTTTACAAACTCAAGCGTCCATGTTTGCTGATTCAGCTTGATCCCTGAAACCTTTTCTTTGTTTTTCATAGCGGCATCGGCTCCAGTATTGGTGACGTTCCGGCAAGGATTATCGCCGCCGAGATGATTGGCTTGGCTGAATACTTCTTTCCATACTCTTGCGCGTGATGTTTCCAATCGACGCCGCATCCGGTCTGGCAACCAAAGATCCGAGTTTTTAGGTTTGCCGAGAAAATGATCTCAGATTTTGCGTGATGGTGACCTTGCACGCATGAGGCGAACTCTGCCTTGGCGTTGAGGATGGCAGATCCCTTGCCTCGATCCCCATGTTGGTAGATCACTTTGTCGATTACGAGTTGGCTAAACCTGGGCCAGACCCGCCATTTCTTTGGCAATTGCCATACAGCAGAAAAGTCCCGCATCATTGATTCAGGTATCCCAACTTCATTGCACCAGCGGTATGGCAAGACATCGTGATTTCCGAGCATAAGGTCTGCTTTCGGAAAGGCATCGGTAATCTGCTTTACTTGCACCAGGGCTTTTTCGTATTCGGCAACTGGGTCTTTTTGATGAGGCTTTTTGAGGTGGAAGCTTAGCGCACAGTTATCGACTAAGTCACCGATGTGGACTACGCGATTGCATTCCCAAAACTCATAGCACCTCAATAAAAAATCGACATAACCATCGAGGAGACACGGCGCGTGCGTGTCTCCAATTACGAGTACATTCGCCATCCGTGACTCCGTTAAGTTGAGTCCTGTTGATTAAGAAAGTCCATCGTCCATTGGACTGACGACATTCTTCTGTTTCCGACTTTTCGAGTCTTGAGTTTGATTCGACCTTTGGGCGTAGAGACTCCGAGCAGATACCAGTTTCGCACCGTACTTCGTGGTACATCTAAGATCCCTTTTTTCTTAAGCTCATGCCGCAAATCTGTCAGAGGCATAAGTGCTTTGTTTTCAATTGCTGATTCACTTTTCATAAGAAAAGCATTCCCCGAGGTTGTGTATTCCCGTCCAGTTCTGGCCGTTTTCTGCTGTGTTAGTTGAACGCAAGTTTTTGATTTGCAAGATCCAGTGAAATCCCCAATAACTCACTGGATTACGAAATGAGCGACGAAGAACTAAATGAAGTCGAGCAGGAAGCTCTCGCAGAGGCGGAAGCGGAGCTAGATGTTCAGGAAGATTCTTCGGAGCCTGAAAGTATCTTGCCTTCGGAATCGGAAGCCCCGTCCGGTTCCGAAGACGGCGAAGGCGGCATGGATGCCGCTGACGCCAAGCCTGCATGGCAGTCTCAGTTAGAGGACGCTGGATTTCAGACGTTTGACGATGTCGATAATGCAGTTCGGGCATTGGTTGATTCCAACCGGCAGCGTGACGAGCAAATCAAAACATACGCTGACCAACTTAAATGGTATCAAAATCAACTATCAAATCACGAACCAGCAAAGCCGCAGCCCGCGCCTGAGCCAAAGGAAGAGCTAGATCCGCTATCGGAATTGGTAACCGACTGGCAAGATCCAAGTTGGGCGAATCAGTACATCGAGGTTGACGAAGAAGGCAACCGAGTTGTTGCAGATCACGTTGACGACGCAACACGCGAAAAAATCATGGGGATTGATCGCAAGTTACGTCAGTGGCAAGACGTTTTGCAAGACCCACGGCAGTTTGCTGCTGCTGTGGATAAGCGTGTAGAGCGAATGATTCGAGAGAATTTCGAGTCGAGTTACACGCAAAAGCAAACAGAGGCTATGGAGCGTTCCGAGGTAGACAACTTTGTCAACCAAAACGCTAATTGGCTTTATCAACGAGATCCTGCAACTGGTCAATTTCTCACTGACCCAGTGTCTGGCGATTTCATCTACAGCGAGCAGGGAAATCAGTTCCTTGGACACATGGATCAGTTTGCGAGGGATGGAATCCAGTCGGTCCCAAGCCAGATTCGCTACGCCTCAATGGTAATGGGCGTAGGAAACCAGCAGTCATCTGCTGCCTCGCAACCAGCAACTCCACAGCCGACTGTTCAGCAAACAGCGGATCAGCAGCGGAGTGCAATGCGAGGAAGGAAAAACACAAGCCGCACTCCGCAGAAATCATTCAACGGAGTTACGGCAGAGAGTGGCGCAGATCCAGCAGGGAAAGCGCAAATGTCGTTTGGAGAAGAAACTCTTGCCGCATTGATGACAGGGCAAGAGTAATCACACCGAGGTTTGCAAGGGAGGCAAACAATGGCTCAGAATCAAAGTTTCGACAGGTATGGTTGGCAACGTAGCCTCCATAGCACGCTGCCCAAGCTGTTGCGTGAAATCGAGGATGCCTCGAAGCGCAACTACGCCATGATGGCGCTTCTTGAATCCGCTGGCCGAATTAGCCTTGGTCATGGCGGTGAAGGCTTGAAGTGGAATGTGATGTACCGCAATCACGCAGTTTCATCGGCCACCGGGCTTGGCAGCAGGAACTTCGTTGCCACGAACCAATTCAAGCAAGCTGCCTTGGACTACAGAGGCTACGAGTGTACTGATTCGATCAAGCGTCGTGAGGCTGAGAAAAATCGTGGCGAGGCTGCGATCATCAAGATTCTTGATGGCTTTAGCGAGCGACTCAAGCAGTCGATGATGCAAGCGCTTGGTCCTCAGTTTTACGTCGATGGAAATGACGCAGCAGCGTCTGAGTCATGGCATGGATTGAAAACGCTCGCCAAGACGAATGGTGAAACCATCACCACCAGTGGTAAGCGAACGAAAGACCAAGCCGATAAGGTTGCTGATTCAACAGCGGTTTATGCCGACTTGAATTGCGCTCTTGGATCGTATGGCGGATCGCAAGAAGCGAACGTCGCATGGCCCGAAGGTGTTCAGAATGGGCAAGGTGCTTACGATTTCTGGACTCCATTGGTTGTGGTTCGCGATTCGACGAGCTTTAGCGGCTCGACGACTGGTGAAAAGCTTGAGAAAGCGATTCGTTACGGTCTGACTCATGGTCAGCGTAATAGCTCGATTGATTCTCAGATCACCAACGTCTTCATGGATCGTCAACTCTTTGTTGACCTGAAAGACTTCAACGATGGTCGTCAAACCATTGAAGTTAAGAGCGCACCAGGGTCGCTTGTCGATCTCGGATTTCGCAATGTGGTGCGTCTGGACGGAGTTGAACTCTCGGCGGAGCACGCTTGCACCAGCGGATTTGCTTACGGTGTGAACATCAATGCAATCGAATTGATGGGCATGACTGACAATCTGCTTGAGTTGGACGGTCCCGAGTATGACATCAATACTCAGTCGCTCAATGTTGCTATCAGCACGTTGTCGAACTTGCGTTTCCAGTCGCCTCGTAACTTCTGCATCTGGAAACCATTCAGCGCAGTTTAAGTGTCACCCCACACAATCAATAAAGGATTTTACAAATGCTAGATTCAGTAGCAGATTTCGGTGGCTTGGGTGATACCATCCAAGGCAAGAACGATGCTGGCGATTTAATCAACGTCCAATTGCAGGGCTGTGAGTACACCTTCCCTGTGACCGAGGAAGTTGCCGCCGCATTCAACATGACAAAGCGAACGGTTGGTCGTCGGATCACTGCTCGTATCCTGAGAAACGAAACTGGCGCAACGCTTTACCCCGGTGAAGTTGTTGAAGTCGATTTGGCATCCGGCTTTGCTGGCCTTGGCAAGACGATCAGTCTGTCAGGCGCTGGCGACCGCTGCTGCTTGGTTGTTGATCCCGCCATCAATGCCACCACTGGTGTTGCAGATGACGACTTGTTTTATGCAATCGTCAGTGGTCCGGCTCAAGTCAAGCAGCCTGCGTCGTCCGCTCCAACCCTGGTGGTTGGTGATGTGATCAAGGCTGGTGCATCCGGTCGTCTTGCAAAAGGCGCGGTTGGAACCGATGACGGTTTGATTCTCGGCACAGTGCTTGAAGCCGATGCGACTGGTGTTGAAGACGCACTGATCGACGTTGAACTCGCCCCTGTTTGGGTTTAGTTCACGCTGATCGACGGTTCATGATTGTTGTTCTGAGCGGACGAGCCGCATTGTTGGTTCGTCCGCTTTTTTCATGGATTCAAAATGGCATACAGAGAAGACATTCCAGACCCTATCGAGGCTGTTAAAAGCAGCGGTGCAAAGTGGTGTACTCACTGTGGTGCGAGAAAAGAGCTTGATGACTTTCATCGCGACTCGTCCAAGGAAGACGGTCATCGGGACGTTTGCAAAGCATGTCGATCAAATCTGGATCAAGAGAAAAAGCAGAAGGGTCTGGATGCAGAATTGCAGAAGGTCGAGCAGGAAGGTCTTGAGGCGTTAGGGAACCTCTCTTCTGGCGGTAGCTTTGATCCACACATCAATGAGGTTTTTGAATCGCTGATGAAGCCGTTTGGTGGAGTCAATGGTTGGGCAAAGCATCTGTTTGCGACCTACTTGGCCTGTGATCCTGGCTCTCAAAAGCGTGTCAAGATTCATGACATGATGATGCAGTTAGCCGGGAAAGTAACCAAGCTTGGATTGACTGAGCGTCAGTTAGACATGATGGAAGAGCGTGATCTGCTGCAAGTCATGAAACAGTATCTGGTTGAATACCAAGAGGGAAATGACCTTCCTTCCACGGCGATCCCTACGATCACTGGTGATGTTGTTGATGCGTCAGGAGGCGATAGTGAATCCGTCAACTGAAAGGAACAGTTACGCAAAACGGAAGGCGATTCGTGTAGCGAATGAAATCGCTAGTCGCAGAATCGAGGCGTTAAATCTGTATGTTCCGCAGCCAACCCAGGATGAGTTTCACCGATGCAATGCTCCTGAGTGCATGTTAATGGGTGGCAACCGTGGTGGAAAGTCTCTTGCGGCGTTTGTCGAATGTGCAAGAGCCGCTCTCGGAAAAGATCCGCATGGCAAGTATCCGCTGCGAGATGGAGTGCTTGGCATCGTGGGGTACAAGCAATGGCACATCGGCAACGTAATATACCCCTACCTCTTCAAGGCTGGCGCCTTCAAAGTCATCAGAGATGCAGAAACAGGGCTATGGAGAGTGTATCGCCCTTGGGTTCCGCAGGACGTTGCTAGAAAGAAAGAAGCAAAGCCAGCGCCGCCTTTGATTCCTCCAAGGATGGTGGAAAAGTTTGTTTGGCAAGACAGAGCAAAAAACATTTTTAGCAATGTGTTCTTGAAGACGGGCTGGGAAATAAAGGCTTTTTCGAGTGCCTCAAAGCCGGAACAGGGCTGGCAGGCTTCATTGCTGGCGTTTGATGAAGATATTCTAGATCCCTCTTGGTATGCCGAAGCCGCCGGTCGATTGATTGACCGTGCAGGGCGGTTGATCTGGTCTGCATTGCCGCATGATGCGAACGATGCAATGGCGAGATTCGCAGAGAGAGCGGAGTCGCAGCAAGAAAGCTATGAGCGTGGAGGCGACAAGCCAACGTCAGTTGTGTACCGGATCTCGATGGAGGCTAACCCGTATCTTCCCGAAGACGCTAAGAAGGCTGCGGTCGCTGGCTGGAAGTCGATGGGTGACGACGTATATCGTAAGCGAGCGTTGGGCGAATTAGTCACAGATTCTGTATTGATGTACCCAGGGTTCAAGCAAGGAATACATGGCGTCGATGCTTATTCAGGGCAGCTTGGGGGCGAAGTAGATAAATACCTGAACGACCGAGAAGTGCCTCTCGATTGGTGCAGGCGTCTTGCCGTTGACCCTGGTCACGATACTGGCGCTGCGTTGATGATTGCCACCCCACCAAGCGGAAAGTGGCATTTGGTTTACGACGAAATCTACATTCATCAATGCACCGCAGCATTGATTGCCCAGGCACTCGAAAAGGTGACCAATAGCTTTTGGTTTCAAACATTTTTGATTGACTCTCATGGTGGTAATCTGACCTCAATCGACACGGGCATTTCTCCGAGGGAAGCTTACGAGCGTGAAATGGACCGATTGGATGTCAGGTGCGTGGAAACCAAGCATCGTTTCATCCCAGGCTGTAGTGTCATTCAGTATCGCGAAGAGATAACCAGAGGGATGCTTGCAGTTGCTGGCTCTGGCGCGCCGCAGTTGCTGGTGGACTTTGATCGCTGCCCCAATCTTGATCGCGAGATGAAGCGATTCAGGAAGAAGAAGGTAAATGGCGTTGTGACCGATACAGGCAATCGGCGTTCAAATACTCACCTAATCGAGTGCTTGGAGTATCTCAGCGCTTACCTGAATGACGCCAGCCAGCCTTACATCAGACCAAAGGGTCGTCGCGTGAAGGTGACCCCAGGACAACGCCGAGTGAGAGATTACTGGCGTCGGAAAAGAAAGCGGCAGGAGGCTGCGAATCCATATGGTGTGACTAGCACCATAATTCTAGGCCCAGAGGGATCAATTGATGGCTAAAAAAGTAGCGAGAAAGCAAGTAGTTCAGGCAGTCGAGCCAGAGCAAACCGCAGTCATAGAAGAAGAGATTGCTCCGGTTGAGCCTGAGCAATGGAAGATGCCCAAGCCATGCCGTGGCGAAACCGTAATTTTTTACTACGGCTGCTCGATGTCAAAGAACAACGAGGACATTGCTTTTATCACATCGGTTGAAGACCGCCAGGTTTCACTGGCTTTCCGATCTGTCGGATACGCAGATGTCTATCACGTTGATGATCCACGGCTAGTGGATAACCCTGATCTGCGAAACAGCATTGACGGCGTTTGGGAGTTCACTAGCGAAAAACTTAAACTCTACGCTCGCCTGGAAGAGATTGAGCAACGGATTGCTTCGCTTGAACAATAGGAATTGATACATGGATGGGTACGATCAGCCAACCGGAAAGCAGAAGTATCCGCTTCAACCGATTGTGAGCCGTTGGAAACGAGTGTTTGCCTCTGCGCGTAAAGAGCGAAAAAAGAAGTTCGACGTTTATGCGGACGAGGCAATGGAGTTCTTTGACGGTCCAATCAATCACATGTGGTCGTCGATGCGTTCCCAGATGCGTGGTGGCGGTGATCACGATGGTTTTCTAGCTCCCGATGTTCAACTGCCTCAATTTGAAATGAGCGTGAATCGCTTGTTTGAAGCGGTCGCCATCTTTGGGCCGGTTCTGTACCACCAAAATCCGGTGATTGCAGTAACTCCACGGAGCAATCCCGAAATCAGCATTGACACATTTTACGCTGGCAACATGGAAGCAACTCAGTTGCTGGCAATGACCCAGGCTGTTGAGCAGGGCGTTGTGACCGATCCATATATCGTTCAGTCAGTGCAGGCTCTCTATCAGCAATATGCTCAGTCTGTGCAGATGGACGAGAAAGCGAGTGTGATTGACCGGGACCATGCCAAGATTCTTGAGTCTTTAAGCAACTACATCCAGCAAGAGGGCAGCAAGCAGGACGAAGCTAGGCTTGCCATCACCGAGGCAATCATCACTGGACTTGGCTTGATGGAGGTGAAGGTAGAGCAACCGCCGGGAGGCGGTCCCAAGATGGCACGCAGTCGCTATCGCTCGAATAAGGACTTGCTGGTCGATCCAGACGCAAAATACTGGCGTGATGTGACTTGGATTGCTCTTCGTCAGTGTGAGCCGGTCCATCAGGTGGAGGAGAAATTTGGATTGCCCAAGGGTTCGCTCAAAGGCAAGTACGCACGAATGGCAGCGACGGATAGTGCGAGTGGTCGCAAACGCAACGGCGATGGCACTTACGCTGGCGTGACGCATGATCTGATTGAGTATTACGATGTGTACTCAAAAGCTGGTGCAGGGCAAAACCTCAAACTTCAAGAGAAGGACAGTAAGGTCAAAGGGCTGGAAATGCTTGGAGACTTTGTTCATCTCGCAATATGCGAGCAGTGTCCTTACCCCTTAAATCTTTCTCCACAGGTTCTCGAAACAAACGATCTCGATTTCGTTTTGCAGCAGACCTCCTGGGAAGTGCCTTTCTGGGATGATGTGAATAGTGATGGTGGTTGGCCTATCTGCCGACTCAGCTTCTACGACAAACCAGGAGAAGTGTGGCCGATCTCGATGGTCAAGCCGTGCATCGGATTGCTCAAGTTCGTGAATTGGACGATGAGCTTTATTGCCGACAAGGTCGCATCGGGATCAAAGATTTATGTCGGCGTACTCAAAGAGGCTGGTGAAAACATCCGCCAGCAGTTGACGGGAGGCAAAGGACCATTCAGCGTCATTGATCTGGAAAGAATATCTGGCAAGAGCCTGAATGAGACAATTTCGTTTTTGCAGGCTCCAAACTTCTCTATAGATATTTGGTCCATGACTGCCCAGGCAAACGAGCAAATCGACAAAGCCCTCGGCCTCACTGAACTAATGTACGGAATGTCGGGTCGTCAGATGCGTTCGGCTGCGGAGGCTCAGTATCGCCAGCAGAACATCAACGTGCGCCCTGACGACATGGCATCGCGTGTCGAAGACTGGTTGTCGCTTTCTGCGACTAGGGAAATTCAAGCGATGCGTTACACGGCTAATTTTGACGACCTTGCTCCGGTGGTTGGGCAAACGGCGGCGAGAGTGTTTGAAGAGCAGATATTGACGACGGAAGTTAGCCGCATCACCAGAGACTTTCGGTACAGAGTAGAGGCTGGCACTGCTCGCAAGCCAAACCGTGATACTCAGATTGCTCAATTGACTGACATCGGCCAGTACATCCTGCCGGTCATTCAGCAAGCGATGATGTCAGGCGTTACTCGCCCATACAACGCATACATGAAGGCGATGGGCCGCGCAATGGACATGGAAGTTGGTCAGTTTTTGCTTGGGCAAGATGAGCAGCAGTTGCTAATTCAAATGAATGCGCCGCCCCAACCGGCAGAAGAACCCCAATCAGAGGAATTGCAAGAGTGAGTCGTCAACGAGTTGAAATGATCGAGCGAGAGATGGATCGCGAGGGATTGCGTCAGATTTACGATCAGTTAATCAAAGACGGCAATTCTCCAAACATGGCAGCAATGCTCGCCAGCCAGCAGCCGCCTGTGTCAAAAAACACTGACAGCGACTTCTGCCGAAGGGAAAACAAGAGGATGGCGTCGATGGGCGATGATGACATTGCTGACATCGTAAAAATCGCTCGTCGAGCCGGGATCAATACTCATGGCAAGACCTACAACGGCCAGTTAGGGAAGTATGGCGATCCAGGCGCATGGGTATCGTGTACGAGCGATGTGAAAGAAACCGCAATCCGCAAGGGTATGAGCATTGACGGCATGGTGAAGGTGGACGCATCGCGCGGCCCAGTGAAGAAAAAGCGAATCGCTAAAGACATCCTTGATCGCCTCGAAACGAATGCTAGGTCTAGCAATCGCAAGTTAGACGAAAAGTGTCGCAAAGACGATAATGCTAGACGCCAATTGCGGGACAAGCTGACTAAGAAGCACACAAAGAAACGAGACTGACATGCCATCAGGAGAAGGCAAGGCAAAGTCAAAGGTCAACGAGGCTGGCAACTACACAAAGCCTGAGATGCGAAAGCGTCTTTTCAAAAGGATTAAGGCTGGTGGTAAGGGCGGCAAGCCAGGGCAATGGAGTGCCAGGAAAGCTCAGATGCTTGCCTTGGCGTACAAAAAAGCCGGAGGAGGCTACAGAGACTGATGGCAAAAATGGAGTCGCAGCGGAGTCTTGAAAAATGGACATCGGAGAAATGGAGGACAAGCGACGGAAAGAAAGCTGATCGAAAAGGCGGGACAGTTCGCTACTTACCAGACAAGGCTTGGGACTCGCTTTCATCGTCGCAGAAAAAAGCAACGAACGACAAAAAGCGTGCTGGCTCCAAGAAGGGAAAGCAGTTTGTTTCAAATACGCCAGCGGCTAAGAAAGCCTCAAAGCGTGCAAGATCGTGACAAAAGAGGCGACTCGCTAGTTAGCGGGAATATCATGAGATTCATCAACTTACTAATCCTTTCTCTTTCATCGGCTTGTTGCTTCGGGCAGCTTGCGGTGACGAGCGAAAAGGCGACACGATTACTGGGAGTAGAGTCATCCCAGACAATCGGTGATGTCGTTTTGGTTGACCCAGATGCCAACATAAAGATGATCCCTGTCGTGATCATCAATGCGGACACTGACGCTTCAAATGTCTCATTCGAGGCAAGCGACATCAATCGCATCCCTGTTGACTTCATTCCGCTTGATGGCAAAAGCATCTTGGTATCAGCAGCGGGAAAGACATGGGTTGATGTAAACGTAATTGACTTTGAGAAACAAATTTATGCTCGCACAACTGTAGTTGTGGAAGTTGGTGAATCTCCTCCAGATCCCACACCTCCTGGGCCGGAACCGCCAGGACCAACTCCTCCTGACCCAGAGGGTCTATTTGACGGGCTGGCCGCAAGGGTTGCACTTGCATCTGCTGGCGTCAGTGACAGCGTGAAGTCAGAGATTGCATCGGTCCTCAAGGATGCGGCTCGCAAGATGTCTGAGTATGACTTCCGCACCTTCCTCGATGTAAGGGATTACATTGCTGACAATTGGCCGGATGATGAGTCGGCGCGGTCGCTTTATAAGTTGCTGGCTGATGACAGCGGCAACAGGATTCTAAGTTGGCAGCAGGCCCAGCAGTATTACCTAGAGATTGTGAAGGGGTTGCAGTAATGGACGATTTAGCATCCCAGTTGCCAGGGCAGCAAGGCTGGCTAGGTGACTTAGACATGGAGCATCGAGTCTTCGATGCACTTGGCAATGACTCACCAGAGATTGTTGCACGGCACAGTGCCAAGAAAGTGCTGAATCAGAAACTGCTTGATGAGATAAAAGAGATCCAGAAAGCGAACGGCATCGACGATGGGTTCTCGTTTCTGCATATGTGTGAGGCGATCTTTGGCGAGCAACTGCCCTGGAAAAAGCAACTCATTGGGTCATGCGTTGCATCGTCGGCAATGCGAACCTTTTCTTACCGATCACTTGCAGAGGTGTTCCTGCTGAATGACCCTGAGCGGATCAACGGATCTGGGATTGTCGGAAAGGAAGACAACCTCGCAGTCTTCGCTCCGTACTCATACAGGGCTGGCAGAAGACGAGGCAATCTCAACGGTGGAGATGGATCATTTTGCAGCGTGCAAATTGCTGGTCAGATTCACGATGGAGTGTTGATGTGCAATTCTGGCGTAGAGTCAGACGCTTATCCTGAGCCACAGTCAACACGGTTGTACCGGCAGTGGGGGAACAGCAACTCCCTGATGGACAAGTGGAAAAGCAAAGCACAAGAGATCAAGCAAGTAGAGACAGAGGAAGTAAAAACGATTGACGATGTGAAGGAGTTGATTGTCAATCACCACAAGCCTCTTAACATCTGCTCAAACTGGGGCTTTGCTCCAAGCCACAAGCATCCTTCGTGGGAGCTTGCTGACGGTAGCCCTGTTTATGTCTACCGGCGATCAGGCAGTTGGGCGCACGCAATGGCCCTTGTAGCGATGGTTTCTCACAACGGCGAATGGTTCGTCATTGTTGAAAATAGTTGGGGAAGGAATGCCCACAAGAATGGGCGTTGGTTTGTGATACCAGCGTCTTTGGCGGCAACGTGGTTGCGGTCGGCAAGTTGCTATTCAGTAGGTGAGATTGACTTGCCAGATAACGGTCCACTTTTCAAACCCATGTAGGTAGGTAAATGGCACATTGCAATTTTCAACCGGAGTTACAACTCGGTTGTGTGAAGGAAATCATTGACATTGTTCGCAGTGGCGAGCTTGATCGCGAGAAGTCTCTGGAAGTCGTTGAGCATGTTGCTTGCTTCCTTGGGAGCGGCGCGGCAATGCTCAAAGGTGACGGGCCAGAAGTCTTCGGAAGTTTGCCAAGCGATGTGGCTGATGAGCTTGAGTCTCTGATCCCTGACGAGGGAGAGCCGGTCGCGCAGGCAATTCCTTGGATTTCGATTGCTCGACTGCTGCTTCCATTACTGATCGACGTTTTGAGCAAGGAAGAAAAATGAGAAAGTTAATCATGGTGGTCGCAGCAGTGGTTGTGTTTCTGGGCAGTAGCTCTATGGCTCTTCCTGAAACTGCTGACGCTGGTTGTTTTCGTCGCGTACTACGCAGAGCATTTGTTCCGGCGCGTCGCGTCATTCGTCGAGTGAACCCTGTCAGTTGCAGTAGCCAGCAGGACAGCGTTGCGAGTGAGGTAGTCGTAGAGCAACAGGGTTATCCGATCCGGCCTTTGGCTGGTCGCCCCCTGCGTGTTCTGCGCTGCGTCAACGGACAGTGCAATTAGTGAGTTAGTGATGGTGGCGTTGATGTTCAGTTTTCTGAGCATCGCGCTGCTTTTAATTATTGAATTTGGGGATGGAGGGTGAAACGGATGTCTGCACCAGATCCAACAACTATCGGAATGCTTGTCTCCGCAATCGGTGGAATGGGTGGCGTGATTGGAATCCTGTGGAAACAGGTGCAAGGTCACTTTGCGGACATCGAACGAAAACTCGATCTTAGCGAACAGAGATACATGGACTGTGAGCAGGACCGTCTAAGGATATGGCAGAAACTTGCAGAGCAGGCAGGCAAAGACGTACAAGACCTCAAAGGTGACGCGAAATGATTGATTACCTATCCCAAGTGAAACCGCTGGAAGATGCGGGAATGACAGATGCAGAAATCGCAGCGTTGCTTGCGGCCAGTACAGCATCCGACATTCCGATTGCAGACTTAGAAAACTTCCTTGACTTTGAATCGCTGGCAAAACGCAATGCGATTACGGGAGCATGGGAGGGCGTGTTACCAGATGAAATTATCAACAATGCGTTTGGCTTGTCCGATGGTTTAAGTTCGCTTTTCAATCACATCAACAAGCCCCGATCAGTAGTGATTGATACCACCGTGTCACCGTGGGCATCAGACGCAGCAGCACTGACTGATGGGTTAGTCGCAGCAGGGCTGATTACTGCGCAGCAGCAAACCGACTTCTATGCGTTGGGTGGTGGCTTACCGAATGCAGGTCTAACCGAAGCAGAAGTCACTCAATCGCGAGTCGATTGGGAAGCGGCAGAAGCAGCACGGCAAGCAGAAGAAGCAGCACGGCAAGCAGAACTGCTCGCAATGCAGCAGCACAGTGATTGGGTATCCGATTACCAAGGTCGTTTCAACTTAAATGTTGCGGCTGTTTTGGATGACTCACCGAATCGAGACAACGCAGCACTGGTTGCAGCATTGCGGACACTTGCAGACGACCTAGAGAACAACCCTTGGAGTCCGTAAGAGATGGCAACTGTTCATTACTACGTTGACCCAGTAAATGGTTCCGATGGAAACGCAGGCACAAGCGATGCTACGGCATGGCAGACGATCAACTATGCGATTACCAATACTGCGGGAACGTCAACGCAGATCACGCAAGTTAATCTAAAGTCCAACGGAACTCATACGCTAACGGCTACCGCTGCTCTGTCTGGTGGTGGGAATCTCGGGGCGCACGTTTTGCGAGGGTACAGTTCAGTAGCGGGAGATGGTGGCATTGCAACGATTGATTGTGACGCCCTGTATGGCATCTCAATGCTTGATTACAGTGCCGCTGCCGACCTCTACATGATTAACCGAGGGACTGGGAGCTTCCTCGTCGGTGCTTATTCTGATAAAGAAATTCGAGTATTCAACTGTGGTTTTAACGGAGCCACCGGGAACGCGATTGACTTTAGTAATAACGCTAGCTATGCGGTTGAGCGGTGCTACTTCACTAACGTAAGCATAACTGTACAGACAGACGCTGGCATAGAGACAACAGTGAGCAGGTGCTTCGCCCAAGACGGCGATACAACTCAGTTCACCACTAGTGCGTTTTCCTCTCAGATGAATCTGATAGGAAACATGGCTTACGTTACTGGTACGAGAAGTGGGCTAACTACAATTTACAATGGATCAAAGAAAATAACAAGAAACAACAGCGTGTTTTCGGACGGAGGGACTGGAACAGGAATAAATCAAGCAGGCAACTCAACTGCGGCTCAGATCACGGCAAACAACGCAGTCGAGGGTTTCTCTGGTGCGGGTGGTCACGGAATGTCTCAAAATGCTTCCAACTTCAGACTGCATCAGAACATAAACAATGTCGTTTACGGCAATCATACAGACTACGACACTGGCGTTGAGACAAACAACCTATGGATGGAAGCACCCAAGGTAGCAACCGGCAACTTGTTTCAAGGCGGAACGCTACCATCACCAGCATTGTTTGCCAGCGACAATGCTCAGTTTTGGCAAACGGTCCACAACTTCTTTCGCCCGACCGACGCACTGATCGCCCAAGCAGATTCGACAGGTGTAGTCGCCGGTGCGGTGCCAGCTAGTGCGTCAACCGTCAGTCCCTCACGTCACCCACTAGCGAGGTTTTAGACTATGGCAATGTCAGAATACTACGTCGATCCTTCCATCGCCGCTAACAGCGGTACGGGGACGATTGGTGATCCATACGGCGACCTTCAGTATGCAATCGACAGCATCACCAAGAATGCAACTGATGGCGAAAGGATAAACATTAAGTCGGGAGCGGAGGAGGTGTTTTCGGCAGCAATAGATTGGGCGACAGGCATGGGGGCACCTTGGGGAGGTGCCCCAACTTTGCTGCAAGGGTATGACTCGGCAGCAGGCGATGGTGGCATCTGCGAGATTGACATGGGCGGCAATGCGTTTACGCAAGCATCGGCACATGTAAAAGATGCAAAAATAAGGAACATGACTGCCTGCGGCGGTCAGTACGCAGACTACGAAAATGTATGGCTCAGTGATTGCACTGGACTAGCAACGGCATTCAGGTGCATGTTTCAGAACTGCGTGTTTTCTGACTTCACTGGGACTGATTGCATCAATGTTACAACAGATGGTTTTCTCGGTGGCTGTTATTTTGAGTTTGCTGCTGGCGAGGTGCCATCCGACAGTGCAATTAAATCCTCCAATGGACGCATTCAAAATTGCATTGTAAACGCAAGTGCAGATGTGGTAGGCATAGAGATTGCTGGAACATCTCTAATCGAGAACTGCTCTCTATTGCAAACAGCGGCAACCGCTACGTCTGATGGCATACTTTTCAAGTATGGCGGTTCGAGTCAGCGAGCATATGGTTGTATTGTCGAAGGGTTTGACAATGGATTTAATTACAATAGCCAAACAAGCCCATTCTATTCGGGCTACAATGCTGCGTACGACAACGTAACTGACTACTCTGAAACAGAACTAGCGACGATTCGTGGCAACGAGGCGCTTTCTTCATCTGCATTTGCAAAATCAGGCACGATCACCCTGAGTGATTTTGTGTCGGACAATGCAGGTTTTTGGGCATCGGTCGCTGCTTACTTTGAGCCACAAGACACTGGCAATGTGTTTGGTAACTTCGGCTTTAACGCTTTGACCAAAGGTGCAGTACCCCGCCCAGCCGGTACAACAACATACTCACTACATCCATTAGCGTACAACTAAGGCAGGACAATGGAACAAACAGTCGAAGCGGGATCGGTAGCGAGTATCGTTGTCAATGTAATTGACGATAATGGCGACCACGTTGCAGCAATAATCGACCAAACAACGACTCGATTGCAAAAGGGGAATGCAAGCGACACAACGTGGAACAGCGTTTCACCAACGTCTGTAGATGAGATTGCGACTGGCGTGTACCGAATACACTTCACCAACGTCACTCCCGAGCTTACGTTGACCGACAATGATGAGGCGATCCGGCTAAAGATCAACGGCACGATTTCGGGGACTGCCTGGACCGAATACCACATGCCTTTGCGAGTCGTTCCGGCAACTCCGAGAGCAGTGGTGAAGGGCGAAGTCGATACCGGGACCACTTTGCCGACAACGAGCCAATTCTCTACCACTGCAACAACTGACGAGCCTTACGAGGGTAGGACGCTAGTGTTCACTTCGGGCAACAACGAGCATCTAGCCGTTAAGATCACTGGCACTTCGATTGTCAGCACCCAACTTAGCCTGCAAGTTGAGACTCACGATGGATCAGCAATGCCTCTCGCTCCTGCTGATGGCGACACTTTCGAGGTGATTTGATGCCGCTTGGCTTGACTCGAATCGGATTATCGACTGCTCCAAGAACTCACTATTTTTGGGCGGCGGCAGCGTCAGGTACGACAGTCTCTCTTGGCACAGCAGCCGAGGTGGATTCGGCTCACACGTTGACGATCAGCCAAGCAATCCCAAAGTACGTTCCAGTTGGCACTGCTTCGGAAGTTGACTCTGCTCCATCGCTGGCAGTCGTCAACCCAAGGGAGTACGGGCTTGGCTCCGCTTCGGAGGTTAGCACCGCAGAGGCGATCAGTGTAGACAATCCCAAGT
>Ga0208898_1000549_pt1 | contig 28990 bp, 43 predicted proteins | sample VirMetDEL_Mar_4_FD_184513 | JGI IMG/M metagenome (GOLD analysis project Ga0208898, IMG submission 184513) | Aqueous microbial communities from the Delaware River and Bay under freshwater to marine salinity gradient to study organic matter... | ecosystem: Environmental > Aquatic > Marine >...
GACGGCCATGTTCTACTTGGAACCATTGGACATAATGAATCTTGACTTTCGTGACCAGATTCAGATTGACAACAGCTATTGGCGAATAAACGAAATCAAAGACTACAATCCGTTCAAGGAACAGTTAACAAAAGTGGAACTGTTCAAGGTCATTGTGAAGGAACCATTGGAAGTTGACACATTCCAAGTTGGACAACCAAAGAAGGTGTCTGATGGATTGGCCAAGGTCAATGCACCTGTTGTGAAGAAGGTGCAAAGAAGCGGCAATGTGTTCCCACAGTTCAATGGCGGCAAGGTGTACGGCAAGCGCAACCGTGTTGGAGACAGCACAACAACATTCATGGTGCAAGGTAATGACAACAAGGTTGGCGAAGGTAGCAGCAACATCACCATCATTGGTAACAGGAATGAAGTTGGTGCAGGATTGCACAATGTCCGCATCATTGCCACAGATGGTGCCAAGGTCAGCAGGTCGAATGTGACCATCATCAATGGTGAAGAGCAGATGAATGGCTACATTATTGAAGGTGGCGAAGATGACGTTCGGGCAACGGATGCAGGTGGCACCATCTACGTTGTGGATGGAATGGAAGATGCAATTCAGATACAATATGGCGATTCATCTATCTATGTAGTAGATGGTGGCGAAAACATAAACTAATCAATGGCAACACAAGATTCAAGAATCAAGATCAAAAGGTCCACAATTTCAGGAACGGTTCCAACCGTGGCACCATCAACTGATCACACACAACCATCACCTGCATGGACAGCGACAGACATTTATAAAGGTGAACTGTTCATCAATCAAGCTGATGACACACTTTGGACAAGGGGCGATAACGGAGTAGTGTGCATAAGCGGTTACGCTGAATTGGATGTCACGAGTGCGCAAGTTATAACGGGCAATTCTTCGCCAGTAGCTTTTGGTTTGACCGTTCCAAGCGGTTACGCCATAGACATTATAGGCGGTTCGGTTACCATTGACTACGGCACTACACCATACGCTACAAATATGAATGTTAGCGTTCGGACAGTTGGAAGCACAGATTCACAAATCGTAAGTCCAAATGCTTTGAATGCTACGCAGACTTGTACAAGGAAGATGGCTATAAACGCAAACTTCACCGCAACAGATACGCAGTTGATAAATGGCGCAGACATTGAGTTCTATGTTGATAGTGGAAATCCTACTGCTGGAGACAGCGATATTAAAATCCGAGTGTATTACCGTTTAATACCTGCGTAATGGCCACAAGAATTGCTGTTGAAGTTGACGTAAAAACTAGAGATGCTGCTGCTGAGATTGATGATCTGAAGGAGCAGATGGAGAATCTGAAGGCCACAACTGATGACCTTAAGAAGAAGATGGAAGGCGGATTCAAGTCTGCCGAAAAAGGAGCAGAAGGTGCATCAAAAGGTGTGAAATCATTCAGCGGGTCAGTTGGCAATGCTGTCAAGATGATCGGCAAGCTGTCTGTTGTTCTTCTGATATTTGAAAAACTTGCAGACTTACTTCGAAGTAACCAAAGAATTACCGATGGATTAAGCACGGTAATGGTCACATTGGAAGTTGTCTTCGGCAATGTTGCAGGTGCAGTTCAAGATTTGGTTGATGGATTGCAAGGCATCAAGGACATGAACATGGCTGACATCATCCAGAAGTTCAGAGACTTCGGAAATGCATTGCTTCATGGTGCAGATGGCGCATTGGACCAAGCGGAGAACATTGTCAAGATGCGGAATGAACTGCAATTGGCAGAAGCTGAACAAAGAAGGTTCATGTTGCAGAAACAGCGTGAAGCAGAAGTTCAGCGACAGATTCGTGATAATATCGAACTGGATATCAAAGCACGAATGAAGGCGAATGATGCCATTGCTGTAATATTGGAAGACCAACTGCGTGGAGAATTGGAAATTTCGCAGACCAGAATAGACTTGCGTAAGGCAGAATTGGCAATGAATGAAGAATCGATTCCTGCACAGGCAGCGTTAATTGATGCGTATGCTGAACAGGAAGACATTCTCGAAAGGATAGCAGGAATCACTTCTGAACAGAAAACCAATGCAGCAGCATTGCGAGCAGAAGAACAGGCGTTGCATGATCAAAGAAACGAAGCGTCAATGCAGGCTGAATTCTTTACATTGCAAGGTTTGTATAGTGAAGAATTCGCAAATCGGTGGCAACAGCGAATAGACCTTGAAAATGAATATCTTGAACATAGAGAGGCAATTCGTGAATTTCTGAAGGCGAATAATGAAGGTATAACTGAAGATCAGATTCAGAGCAATGTAAGGATGATTGCATTGCAGCAGGCATATGCAGCCAAGCAGATTTCATTGGCTGAACTTGAAGCGGAAAAAGTGAAGAATGCAAAAATCCTGGCAGCACAACAAACTGCGAGTGCATTGGGGCAGATTGCTTCATTCTTGGAGCAGCAAGGAGAAGAAGGTGTGGAAGCAGCCAAAGCGTTTGCAGTTGCAGAATTGGCAATCAATACGGCTGTGGCAATATCAACAGCAATTGCAAGTGCAACAGCAGCAGCAAAAGCAGGTGGACCGGCTGCACCATTCTTGCAGGTGGCTTATATTGCATCGATGGTTGGTTCCGTTGTTGCAGCAATGGTACAGGCACAGCAAATTTTAAGCAGTGTTCCTGGACCAAGTGCAGGGGCAGTATCTGCATCAGCACCATCAGCACCATCTGTTGCACCTGTCACAACCAACACAACAGAATTGGTAAATGCAGAAGCAGCACAGTTGGCACCTGTCCAAGCATTTGTTGTGGAATCGCAACTATCGGGATCACAAGAAAATATTCAACAGATACAAAACCAAGCCACATTTGGCCTAACCGGATAAACATGGAAAAAGACAAAAAGATTCCTTTGGTCTATTTGACCATCGATGACAATGATGAAAGCGGTGTGGATTTCGTCAGCTTAGTAGACGAACCTGCAATTGAACGTGATTTCATGGCGTTCAGTAAAGTCAAGGAACCATACAAATTCAGAGTAAAAGACGAAGAAAAGCGTATCATAACCGGTCCGTTCATGATTTCATCGTTGCCCATCTATCGGAGAATTGATGACAAGGAATGGTATGTTGTATTCACAGCAGAAACAATTCGAAAAATCGTCTACAAGTTTATGAAGAACGGATTGACGAAAGCTGTCAACGAGATGCATGAAACACCTGTGGATGGTGTATTCATCTTCGAATCTTGGATTGTGGATGATGTCAAAGGTGTTCCAGAAGGATTCCAAGATGTTCCGCAAGGCAGTTGGTTCGGAAGTATGCGTGTGGAGAATGATGAAATCTGGAAGAAGATCAAAGAAGAAGATGGTTATATGCTCAAAGGATTTAGCGTTGAAGGCATCTTTAGAGAAGACAAGGAAATGACAATGGACCAGGAAGTTATTGAAGCAGTCATTGATGCCATTCAGAAGTAAGTGGCACACATCAGACAAATGTCTATTTAACAAAAAAGCACAAGCATGAACATTTCAGAATTGGTGGGCAACAAATTGCCAGAGATCAAGAAGATTCTATTCGGAACAGAAGCAGAAGAAACAGTTGAAGCTGCATTCATCGATGGCAAATTAGTGGATGGCACCATTGTCCGAGTTGAACCTGCGGTTGAAGTTGGCGCATCTGTCAAAGTAATTGATGAAGCGGCCAATGAAATTGATGCACCAGATGGTGACCATGAATTGGAAGATGGCACAATTATCAGAACTGAAGGTGCCATCATTGTTGAAGTGTTGGCTCCAGAAGCTGAAGAAGAAGAGTCTGAAGAAGAAGTTGAGGCTGAAGAAAAAGAGAAGGAAGAAATGGCATCAGAAGAAGTTGATGTTGATGTTGATGTGAAGATGTCGGCCATTGCTGCTGATGTCATTGCAGCACACAACTTTGCAAGTGCTGAAGCGATTGAAGGAATCAACACCAGATTTGATGAGATGGAAAAAGCCATTGGCATGATCACAGACATCGTGGAGAAGATGGCAGCAAAACCATCTGTTGAACCAACTAAGAAGGTGAACAATCCATTTGCGAAAGCGAACAGCCAAGAAGACCTGGTGGAGAAGATGAAGAAAGTATTGAAAAAGTAATCAAGACATTAAACCTATAAAACAAAGAAATCATGGCATTTGATATTTCGGCATTAAGCCCATTCGTAAACGAGCAGCAATTTCCATTGCTGACAAAAGCATTGGCAGGTGGACGTACTGCCGAGTTGATGAGAAAACAAGTGGGAGTCAAAGGACCTAGTACAGTCAATATTATGGATGTTGATGTGAACATGGCACAAGCAGGTGCAACTTGTTCATTTGATGCTGATGGTGATGTGACATTTACACAGCGCACCATCGATGCAAAGCACGTGAAAATAAACATGGAGTTCTGTCCAAAGAAATTGGAGAACTATTACCTGTCTACTCAATTGGCACCTGGAGCAATCCAAGATTCAATGCCGTTTGAAGAAGTATTCAGCAACTACCTTGTTGAAAAGATTCAAGACGAGATTGAAAAAATCATCTGGCAAGGTGATGGTTCCGGAACATCTGGAACGAACTTGGATATGTTCGATGGTATTCTTCAGAATGCTGCATCGTTCACAGATTGCAACACAGCAGCTTACAACGGTTCAACACTATCTTCACCATTGACAGTTGCCGACATGGTTGAAGCAATTCAACGTGTTTATGCATTGTCTCCATCAGCAGCAGTTGCACAGAATGACTTCAAAATTTTCGTTGGTTTGGACAAATTTCGCCTTGCAGCGGCAGGTCTTCTCGACGGCAGCGGATTGACTTCAACAGGTGGACAGCTTGCGAACTATGCATCTGATTTCGATCCATTCAGATTAGTGTATCCAGGAACCAACATTGAAGTTATCGGTGTGAATGGATTGACCGGACTGAACGGTGTTTATGGTGCATCATTGAACAACCTTGTTCTTGGTCTTGATCTTGATACCGACACATCAGATGCAGGCTTGGAAGTGTGGTACAGCAAGGATAACAGAAGCATCCGTGTTGCCTGCGAGTTCATCATGGGAACACAAGTTGCATTCCCTGATCAAGTTGGTAAAGTAGCAGTTTAATCTGCATTGAATTGATTCAAAGGTGGTGGCAGCAATGCCATCACCATCACTTAAAAAACAATTAGCTAATGAGCTGCCCGTTAACACAAAATTTTGCATTGCCTTGTAGGGATAGTGTAGGTGGAATTTCCAAGTTATACATTGCAAGTTTGGCTGATTACGAATCATTGGATGAAACAGTAAGCGGTGGAGACATCACAGCGTTTGCATCTGCATCACAGGTATTCTATTCATATGAGCAACTGAAGGAAACTTCAGCAGTAACGGAAACCATCACGGCATCCATTCAGAATGGCACCGTTTACTATGCGCCAGAAGTAACTGTTGTTCTTCCAAAGTTGGCCACAGCGACACGTGACGAAATCAAGCTTTTGGCGCAGAATCGTGTTGTGATTATGTACACAACCAATGACGAAACACCAAACACGTTTGTTGTTGGAAGGTCAAATGGTCTTGAAATCACAGCCGGAACAGCAGCAACAGGAACAGCATTCGGTGATTTGCAAGGATATACATTGACATTCTCTGGAATGGAACCTGCAATGTCCTTGAAGTTAACACCTGCAACAGGAACTGTTGAAGACATGATTGCAAGCGTAAGCAACTAAGAACTTTCTTTTCTCTCTCTCTGTGTGAAGGGTGTGGCGTTTCTGCTGCACCTTTCTGCGTTTTGGCACAATCTGAACCATTTGCTATTTAAAGAAAAGCACAACAACAATGGCAAGCACAGTTACTCCAAGCACGGCAACAATCACTATTTCAGAAGGTCTGACATTAGGTGGCGTTGATCGTGGCGGTTCACATACACGAACGATTGAAAACATTGCAGAAGCTGACAGGCGTGTGATGACAATTGATTCTTCCAATGAAATTGATTTGATAGAATTGAACAGCGACAATGGTCAAGGCAAGTTCATCCGTTCATCAATTCGCTACATCCGCATAACCAACCTGGACAACACCAATTTTATCCGTGTTCGGTTCAAGAAAAGTGGAGCAGAAACAGCTGATGTGAAAGTTGATGCAGGTGCCACATTCATGCTATCATCTGGCAGCATGGATGCAGACACAGGTGCAGGTGCATTTAGCGCATTCGTTGACATCGACAACATCAGCGCACAAGCGGACACAGCAGATGTTGATATCGAATACGTAGTGCTTGCGGTGTGATAAACATCGAACGAAATAGCACCAATGAAGTGGCTGTGACGTTGAATGAATACGGCACAGCAACATACTATCTGTTTGAATTGAAATCAGACACAACAGAAGGTGTGCAATATTGCGTTGCACAGGATTCATCTGCATTTCCGAACAGATTCAACAAGTTTGAAATCACGGAAGTTGGTTCTGGAACACCAACACCAACAGCAGGTGAAGTGAAGTTAGGCAATGATGGCCAATGGCGTTACTACATTTATGCCAACAGTTCATCGTCAAATCTTGATCCAACAGGTTTGGAGTTGTTGGAACAGGGAATTGTGAAGGTCATCGGCACACCTGCACCATCTGAAGTGTACACAGGTGGCAACCAAACTTATACAGTTTATGGCGAATAGTCTAAGCATATTGAACTTTGAAGCCAATGTTGTTCCGGAATTTAAGGAACAGCGTGGCAAGGATTGGATTCTGTATGGCTCCGAAGGTGACTACAAAAATCGTTATCCTGACTTCCTGTTGGAACTTTACAGGAACAGCGCAAAGCATCATGCCATAATCAACAGTAAACGTGATTACATCTGTGGCCGTGGATGGTCTATTGACACGGATGGAATGACAACTGTGATGAAGGCCAAGATGGAGCAGTTCGTGAAGCATCCAAATCAATATGAATCCTTGGATGATATCTTGGTGAAAGTTGCACATGACCTGGAATTGTATGGCGGCTATGCTCTCGAAGTTATCTACGACAGCATCGGTGAAAAGATAGCAGCCATCTATCATGCTGACTTCGCAAAGTATCGTGTATCTGATGATGGCTATTGTTATTACTATTCTGATGATTGGAGTAAATATAACCCAGAAGTTGAAAAGATAGAAGCTTTTAACTGGAAGGAGCCAGGTGGCAAGCAGTTGCTTTATGTCAAATCCTATCAACCGAACTGCCAATATTATCCTTTGCCATCATACTTGGGTGCCATCAATTACATTGACCTGGACAGAAAGGTAAGTGACTATTTCAACAAGGGCATTTCCAATGGTTTCATGGCCGGGACCTTGATCAACTTCAATTCTGGCATCCCGACAGAAACCGAGCAAGCGGAAATTGAAAGAATGGTCAAGGCCAAGTTCACAGGCACAGACAATGCCAACAGCATTCTTCTGAACTTTTCCGATTCGCGCGACCGGTCTGCTGAAATTCAGCAATTGAACAGCAATGACTTTGACAAGCGTTTTGACCTATTGAACAAAACAATACAACAGGAATTGTATGCAGGTCATCAGATAAGTGACCCTGCATTGTTCGGAATAAAGGAAGAAGGAATCTTCAGCAGCAGGAACCAATTGGTTGACAGCTTTGAATTATTTCAGAACACCTATGTCAATGCAAGGCAGCAGTTCATTGAGCGCACATTCAATGACCTGGCCGCATTGCAAGGATTAGAAGGAAGGCTGACCATATCCGACACGGAGCCAATAAGCGTTCAATTTTCCGAAAGCACCATCATCAGCGTGATGACTGAAGATGAAATCCGCGAAGCAGTTGGATTGTCAGCTGTTGAGAAGGAAGAAGGCGCAGAATCTGTTGACAGCAAAACCAAGGATGCACAAGCTGCATTGAAAGGAAGTGTTGGTGGCGTTAGCGGAATCATAACACTTCTTCAGAACGTGAAGGAAGGTGTTGTTGAAGCTAATTCTGCCATTGCAATCTTGGTTGAATTGTACGGATTCGAACCTGCGAAAGCAGCAGCAACCATCAATGGTGAACCATTGCCAGAAGTGTCTGCATTCAATTCACAACACATCTGCTGCAAATCATCTGACAGCAAAGAAGATGATGACCGTGTTCTTGAATATCTTCGAAACACAGGCAGCTTTGACCATAAAGTTGTAGCTGACCGAAGATTCCAATTTGATTCATTTGAGACTGCACACATTCGTGAAGCAGAATGTCTGAAGTATTGGTTCAGCGAAATTGGACCAATTGAATCAGCAATCCTGGACATCTTGGTCAAAGAACCAAGCACACCATTCCTTGCAATTGCCAGAAGTTTGCAGATCACCAATGAAAGGCTGATGGCGGCAATCCAGACATTGAATGAAGCCAATGCCATCAACATCATCATCAAGGAAATTGCAGGCAGCACACAACGTGTTGTGGATGTAACTGATGAAGGCAAGCGGATAATCGAAGACATCGAACCTGTGGAAGAAGAATTTGGAATCGGATACGTTTATGACCTACGGCCAGAATTGAAGCAGAAAGGTGAAGCATTGACCATTCCAACATCACGTGATTTTTGCGTCGATTTACTACGTGAAAGCAGACCATCAGATTGGCGTTCAGATGAAGTGCAGGAAATTGGTCCGAATTACACAGGTAAAGTGTGGACATTGGAAGAAATACAAAGGTTGGGAATGCAGGAAGGCCGAAATGTCTGGAATCGCGGTGGCGGATGGTGGGGCAAATCAATCCATTGCAGACACGAATGGAGGCAAGTTCTAATTACTAAGCAAGCGAACTGATGGCAACACCTGTTTTATTCATATCGGAAAGCTATCTGAAGGACAGTACATTACTGCACGAGAATATCGATTTCAAATATCTGCGGCCTGTCATCATCATGTGCCAGGACATCTATGTGCAGCCAAAATTGGGCAGTACATTGTACGATGAAATCAAGACACAGATCATCAACAGCACATTGACTGTTGCAAATCAGACATTGTTGGATGACTACATTCAGCCATGTCTTAGATATTGGATTGAATCTGAGGCACCAACAGCCATTTCATATAAGTTCTTGAATAAAGGCTTGATGCAGCAGTCTTCAGAGAATGCAAGCACATCATCGTTGGATGAAATCAACTTCATCAGTCAGAAGTACAGGGACAAAGCTGAATGGTACACGGAAAGGTTGGTGCGATTCCTGTGCGAAAATGCATCAGACTATCCGGCATATCAATCACCAGATTCTGGTCTGGACGTTATTCTTCCAGAGAAGGATGTCTACAGCACAGGCATCTTCCTTGGGAACAGGTACAAGGTCAGAAGTTTGCAGGATAAATACAGAGATGGTTACATAGATTACTGATGGCGAAAGGAATCAACAAAAAGAATTTAGAAAAGCTGAAGAAGTTTGTATACTCTGAACAACATATTCGAAATGATCGAAGCACAGGCCAACAGCCATCTGCAAATAAGGCAGTACGGCCAAGGTGATGTGTGGGAACTTCAGCCAGAAGAATTGGACTACGTTGTTCTGTGGGCGATTGAACAAGGTGCATCTGTTACTGAAAGGACATTGACCTATGACATCAGACTGATTTGCATGGACCGTGTACTTCCAGGTGAAGAGAATGAACACGAAGTTATGTCAGACACGATATTGATTCTGATGGATTTCGTGGCCTACTTCAGACAGTTGCACTCGGAACAGTTGAGCATCCAAACATCGGTTCAGTTCGAACCATTCACAGAAAGATTCACAGACAAGGTTAGCGGACATTCATGTGTGCTGTCAATTACACAGCCATTTGCCTATGATCGTTGCCAGATACCAACAAGCTAAAATTTAAAAAATGACCGAATCACAGAAATTAATCGGAACACGAGGATGCAAATTGCTGACCGGCACAGGCGCATTCACATCGCTGAAAGGCTATTCAATCATAGTGCAGGAAGACACGGTGTTCACTACTTTTGAAGTTAGTGGCGTTGATGCCCTTGCAGACTTTGGATTGACCGGCGCGACAGTAAAGGCAGGCGCATACATTGTGGTGCCTGCAAGTGATGCCATCACAGCCATCACCATGTCAAGTGGAAGCGTTATCATTTACAATCAGTAAGCTATGCCATCAATTCTAACAAGACCAAGTGGAGGCGGAGGAGCAGGAGGCGGTTCTGTTTCCGTTGTCGTTTCAGATGCATCACCAAGCATAGGCGATACGATTACAATAACAGGAACTGCAAGCGGTTTCACGCCTGACAGTTATCTGTTCTTTGCGTATGATGACACAACGAACGAACTTGTTTTCGTTGCAGAACAGGCATCGAACAGCTTTAATTGGACAATTCCTTCGATTGAAGTTGGCAATTACGCTATTTATGTTCTTGGAGTTGAGAATGGAACACCAGATGTAACGTCATTTGGCACTGTTGACATTTCTCTTTCAAGTTCATTCCTGCTTGACACAGCCGAAGGAACGGGAGCAAACTTTGCATTTTCATTTTTCCGATTACGTGGAGGATACACGGGTGCGGCAGCATTGATAAGAAGGTCAAGCGATAACCTACAGAAATCATTCTTTTTCGATTCGAATAATGTTTTAAGCCTTTCGAGCGAAGATGGTAGTGGCACTAATTTAGGTGATTGGATAACAACAGATGACGGCTACCTTGTAACAGGTTATTCACAAGATACGGCAGGTGTAACATTTACGGCAGCTAATGCGGCTAATCAGCATCGTATAATTATTGGTGGTGCTATGGTTGACCTTAATAATGCTACTGCAATGGTCGGCACTTCTGGCGATTATATCATTAGCACTTCATTGACGGTAAATTCCGTTTTCATCGTTGCTAAAAATGATGCGTATAGTTCAATTAGCTACGTATTAGGCGGTAATAATCAAGGTTGCTACTGGGGTGGCACGTTTTCAGGTGTTACGGGAATTGGCATGAGTGATTCAGTCACAGGTGTCGTAACGACTATTGAAGATCTTAACCCACATTTTGCATCTTTTTTGGCGGACACAGGTATATATGTTGATGGTGCTTTAATTACTTCTGGAACGATAAATGACCCTGTGGTCACGCGAGTTGGAACAAGAGCAGATGCGCCTACATCTTCTTACATGAAGGGGAAGATAGCGTGTATCGTAACATACCCAACCGATAAGACCGCAGACCGCGCAGCAATCGAAGCCAACATTGACAGCAACTTTACACCAAGTTTACTACCATGATGCTACTACCATTCGAAACAAAAGAACAAGCAGACGAACGCAACAGGTTTGAGGCGTTCAAACGTGGATGCCAGCCGCCTACCATCTATTGGTGGTCAAACCCTATTGAGTACAACGGACAATGGTGTTTAGATGTGCTTGATGGTGATGGGCTTTCACAGGAAGAACTGAGCAGATGTATAATAGTTGAAGAACCATAACGTATGGACGCAATTTTAGAATCACTTGCCAACTACGGCATTGCAGGAATATTTCTTGCGGTGTTGGTGTACTACCTGAACAAGCTGACCGACATCCACCGAGAAGAACGGAAGGAATGGCAGGACGCTAACAACCAACACGTTGACAAGTTCAGCGATGTGATTGCGGAGAACACGAAGGCGTTGACTGAAATGCGTTCAGAACTTAAAGAGAACCGTTGCAAGATGTAGGTGAATGGTGTGCATGGCGGCCAATCAGATGCGAATGTTTAGATGGACATTGCAATGGAAAAAGAAAAGAAAACAACAAGAAAAAGCGCAGCAAACCAAGCAGCGGAAGTGATCAAGAAGTTTGAAGGTTTTGAACCTGCACCATATCTGTGTCCTGCAAATGTTCCAACAATCGGATAGCATCAAGGTGTCAATGGATGACGATGCAATTGATAAGCAAAGAGACTAAAAAGAAAGACATATATGAATTGGAATGATTACCCAAACTTCAGCAAGGAAGAGTTTGACTGCAAGCACACACGTAAGAATGAAATGAAGCCCGAGTTCATGCAGAAGTTGCAAGAACTTAGAAATGCTTACGGAAAGCCAATGTCAATAAGCTCTGGGTTTAGAGATAAGACACATCCAATAGAGGCTAAAAAGAAAAGACCAGGAGCGCACTACTCTGGAATGGCAGCTGATGTCAGAGTTGATAGAGGAGATGCATACGAATTACTGAAGATTGCTCTTGAAATCGGATTCACAGGAATAGGCATACAGCAGAAGGGTTCTGGACGTTTCATCCACCTGGACACAATACCAAATGGTCACGAAGGGTTCGTAAGACCAACAATTTGGAGTTACTAAAATGACCGACCTACAAATCCATCTTTTTAAAACACACTTCCCATATTTGGTTTGTTTCCTTTTGGGTGTACTTGTAGCATGGAAAGGCTGTGGAACAGGTGCCAAGGTCATCACAGAGACAATTGAAATTGAAAAGCCAATCTATCGCACCGAATACGTTGACCGATGGAAAACCGACACAGTTCGATTTGTGGAACGTGTAACTGTCACAGATACGATCACCAACACCATCATCCATGAACGTGAAGTGTTGAAAGTTGACACAGTCAAAATCATTCAAGCATGGCTGACAGAAGTGAATTGCTATGACACAACCATCACATTGGCAGATGGCAACTTGCAAGCAACTTGGTTCAATTATCAGAATGTAACTGAAGAAGCAGCATTCACATACACATCAAATGTCCAGAAGGCACCAATGTACAGCATTGGACTTCATGCATCCATCGAAGCACAGACTGATTTCAGCGAAAAAGCAACACCATTGTTTGGTGTCGGCATTCACGGTGACATCCGAAAGTTGTATCTTACGGCAAATTACAAGTTCAATGGTGATCATTATGTTGGCATTACCGTTGGCCGTAAATTATGGCAGAGATGAGTGGAAACTATTACTATCACACGGATGCAGACATCCGCAAGCAGATAGATGAACTTCTTCATCAAAATGCGTTGATACAATGCAACTTAGGTATTGAAAGCACCAAGGAAGAAAGGGCAGAAGCGAAAAGGCAATGGATGGAATTGGCTGTGAAGATTCGCGAAATCGACCCAAAATTCTACCGTGAACGTATAATGGCGCAACATCAATGAACAGGTCAAGTATAAAGGGCGAAATAGTCCAAGAATACCTAAAACATTGGTCACATCTGCCATCATTATCATTGGCCAGGCTGATATACAAAAGGAACAAATCGGCATTTATCGATGTGGAGAATGTCAGAACCATCATCCGTTATTATCGCGGTCAAAAAGGTGATTCAGACAGGGCGCGAATCAAGAACAAGGAACACATGACAGACGAGAAAGCACAACAAGCGAAAGCATTGGGAATTGCCAATCCATTTGGTCTTCCAGAAAGTGACGAATCAGAATGGGAACCATTCGTATTACCGAAAGCTGCCACAAGAATCCTGCTGCTGTCAGACATTCATGTGCCATATCACAACATCGATGCCATTACCAAAGCAATTGAATATGGCAAGCAAGAAAAGGTGAATGCGATTGTGTTCAATGGTGACACGGTGGATTGCTATGCATTGAGCAGATACGAACGTGACCCAAGAAAAAGGTCATTCGCTGAAGAATTGGAAGCAACACGGCAACTGCTGAAGGTGTTCCGGAAGGAATTTGATGGTGTTCCGTTCTATTTCAAATTGGGAAACCATGAAGAAAGATATGAAGCGTATCTTCGAACCAAGGCACCGGAATTGATTGGGACATCAGATTTCACAATGGACCAACTGCTACGATTCGGTGAACTTGGATGTGAATTGATTCAAGACAAGCGAATCATAAAAGCAGGCAAGCTGTCCATCATGCATGGACACGAATTTGGAAGGTCGGTATTTTCACCGGTTAATCCTGCACGTGGCTACTACATGAGAGCAAAGGCAAGCGTTATCTGTGGTCATAATCATCAAACATCAGAACATTCAGAAAGCAATCTGGATGGCAAGGTTGTGACAACATGGTCAACAGGATGCCTGTGTGAATTGCATCCAGGTTACATGCCGGTAAACAAATGGAATCATGGTTTTTCAATCATTCGTGTTGATGACAATGGTGATTTCGAAGTTGACAACCTGCGAATCATCAAGGGCAAAGTAAGATGATGCAGATCATAATCAATCTGCTGATCATTGCAATGGTCCTGCTGTTCATTGTCATCTTCTGGCTCATGGTCACAGCTTATGTTCTGTGGAAAATCAGCGAAAGGAACAAGGCCATTCAAGATGAAATGTCTGCTTATCACAACACCTTGGTCAATACAGAAGAAATGTATCTTCAGATAGTCAGCAGACAGTCAGATGATGACCAGACATGGATGTCTGTTAATTAGTCGTTAAAATTATTGGGTTGATTATCAGCGCGTTAGCGTTAACGTGTGAAATTTCCTGTGCTTTTGTTTGGAAGTTATTAACGTGTTTTTATACATTTACACCATAATCTTAAAAACACAGAGAAATGGCAAGAATAGTAAACTGCGTAAGCACAGAAGAACAGGCTATCTTCATTTTGAAGGAGCATGGATTTCAATTAATCAACGACAATTCACAATGCAGATGTGAATGCGGCCAGACACAGGCAGTTGTTGGTTATTCAGAGCATCACGAACAAGTTGCATTGGTTGGCGTTTGCGAATCATGTGGCGATGATGATGCTTGGCACGAAGATGTAATCAATAAGTAATCACCATAAAATCACAGAGAAGATGAAAAACACATCGTTAATTGAATGCTACACGGCAGATACAACTTACCTGTCTGATGAAGCAAAGATGATCGTCCTGGACATCATCACACGTATTGACGCTATTGACCAGATGGGAAAGGTCAATGTGCTGATCTACGCAGACAGTCAGATGGTCGTTGAACGTCACATCCTTGGAGAAGTGACCAGATGGTTGGCCATGTGGGATCCAAGCTATGACCATCACGAAGGTGTTCATACACCAACAGACACATTGCCATTCTATTGGATGGCATTTACTTCAGAGTATGCAATGCTTACGTTGAAGACAAAATCCGAAATCACTAATCAATAATCAATATTCTCATGAAAACAACAGAGAGAGAAACAATGAAAAAGTTGGCCGCGGAGAATGGCCTAACGGCTGACCATTTCTTCAAATCGCCACAAGGTTTTGTTATCATTACAAGGCAAGGCATTGAGCGCATACAGCAACACCGTGGCATCCGTGTCCGTTATGAAATGGTACACATGACTGATGATTGCAAGCACGTGGTCATTAAGGCTATCGGTGAAATGGCAGGACCAGATGGTCACACCATAACCGTTGAAACATACGGAGAATCGGCACCAGATAACACACGGCAAAAATATCCTGTAGCAATGGCCGAAAAGCGTTCGCTGTCACGTGTATGTTTGAAGCTGTCCGGATTCTATCAGCACAACGTCTATGGACAGGATGAAAGTGATGATTTCTCACCAAACAAAACCAAGTAATCATGGACATCTTCGAAGAAAACAACGAATTGCAGAGAACTGAAGAATGGTTCGCGCAAAGATTGGGCAAGTTCACAGCATCACGTTTTGGTGATCTGATGACATCTGGACGTTCAAAGTCAGACATCTTTGGGCAAACAGCCATCAGCTACATCATGGAAGTGGCAGCGGAAAAGCTGACAGGCCAACGAGTGCAGATATTTGGTGCCGCATTAGATCACGGCAATGAATACGAATCCGTGGCCAAAGCAGAATACGAAAAGCGGACAGGATGCGAAGTTGAAGAACTTGGGTTCTGCGAGATTTCAGACTATTCCGGAGGCTCTCCAGATGGCAAAGTTGTTGGCAACGACAAGTTGATTGAAATCAAGTGTCCTTTTAATACGGCCAATCATCTGAAGAATGTCATCAACCAGGACATTGACAAGAAGTATCTGTGGCAGATGCAGGGTTGTATGTTGGCCACAGGTGCCACATCATGTGACTTCATTAGTTTTGATCCAAGGATTGATAATGAAGCATTCAGAATGGTCATCATCAATGTTCCTGCAGATGTTGAAATGCAGCAGAAATTGGTTGAAAGGTTGGCGTTGGCGAAGGATTATTTAGACCAAATCTTGAAGCCATGAAGATCACACTATCACCGAGAGAATTAGCAATGTGTGACATGATCGCATCCATGCGATTCTGGCAAGGCTGTGGCACCGATTCAACCATCATTGACAAACGGAAGGCAAGCAGACTTGGATTCACAGCTGAATACGCGTTCAGCAAGCAATTCAATCTGCACATGGATATCATCAGCAACTTGGAAAAGGATTCGTTCGATTTCATCAGCAGCAATGGCGCGACAATTGACATCAAGGCAACTGACCGAACTGATGGCAATTTGGTTGTTCCAAAGCTGATGCATGATGTTTATGTTCTGGCCATAGTTGATGGTAATACAGTTGACCTTGTCGGCTATGCAACTAAGGAAATGATTGAAAAAGCAGGCAAGAAAGACCTTGGAAATGGTCCTGTCTGGTTCGTTGACCGTAAAGACTTGAAGAGATGGTGAATGCTAACGACAAGGGCAAACGATTTGAGCGCAAAGTTGCAAAGCTACTGAATGAACGATTCGGCACCAATGTCCGAAGAACACCAATGTCAGGCGGTATGACAATCAAAGGTGACATCATTGACCTTGATGGACCATTGGCACAGTTCAGCTTTGAATGCAAGAACCAGGAAAAGCTGAACATTTGGTCAGCGTTGAAACAATCACAGGATGATGCGGCCATTGATGGCCGCACACCTGTTGTTGTGTTCACCAAGAACCATCAGCCAGATTATGTGGCAATGAAGTTTGAAGATTGGCTGGACATTATTGAGAGAATTAACCTTTAAAAAACAGAGAAGTGAAGACAGAATTATCAGAAATAGAAAAGCAAAGTATTGAGAAGTTGGTGGAAGTTTACCGGCAAGAATTGACTGATCAGGTCATCAATGCGCCAATAGTCAACGGACAGGCCGTGAATGTGGAGAACATCACCAATGCTGTGCTGCATTACTACGGAGTTACGAGAAATTCGTTATACAGCAAAGATAGGAGGGCGCACATCGTGAAGGCCAGGGCAGTTGTCTTCTGGTTATTGCGACAACCAGAAATGGAGACAGGTTTATCCATCACACGTATAGCAGAAATGTCATTCATGAACCATGCATCCATCATTCACAACATCAAGCGAATTGACAATGAACTGTTTTTTGAAGACAAGTATACAGTTGCCGAACTGACAGAGATCCTGCGTTCCCTTGGATTCCGATTCTATAAGCAAGGCAATAAATTCATCATAAAATGAGAGACAGTTTTATATTTTACAGGTCATTCTTCGAAGCTGCTGAAGACCTGTGTCCAGAGGAGAAATGTGCCATGTATGATGCCATTTGTGACTATGCTTTAAACTTCGTGGAACCATCATTGGAAGGCACACCAAAGTTGGCATTTCGGCTGATCAAGCCACAATTGGATGCAAATATTGCCAGATTCAACAATGGCCAAAAAGGTGGCCGTCCAAGTTCAAAAAAAACCAAACCGAAACCTAAACAAAACCTAACCAAAACCAAAGTAAAACCTAACCAAAACCAAACCGAAACCAAACACAAACCATTGACAGACTTAGGTTATACAAGTGAAAAACCTAATGTAAATGGTAATGTAAATGTAAATGGTAATGATAATGAGAATGTCAATGTTGTTGGCGCACCATCAATTGATCAGGTAAGAGAATGGATGTATCATTGCGGATGCAGGAACCAGGAAGAAGCTGACAAGTTCTGGTATTACTACGAAAGCAAAGGTTGGATGGTGGGGCAGGTTCCGATGGCCAATTGGAAGGCAGCGGTACTGTCCTGGATAAAACGGGCCAAGGAGAAAGGTGACGATGTCAATGGATTCAAGTTTGACTTCGAAGTTGAACAACCAAAGCTGAACGGATGAAGCGGATATGGACAGAAGAAGAGATGCAGACAATGGTGGAATTGTATGCAAACACCAAGACTGATGACATCTGCAAGATGCTGAACAGGTCCAGGTCATCAGTTTATGGAATGGCTGATAAACTCAACTTGAAAAAATCAGCTCAATATCTGAAGGACCATGTGCATGTGATGGATGCAGACCTTGGAAAGGCAACAAGATTTCAGAAAGGTCAGCGATCATGGAATAAGGGGAAGAAGATGTCTTCATCAGTTTACCAGAAGGCGAAAAGGACAATGTTCAAGAAAGGACAATTGCCACATAATACATTGCATGATGGAATTATTCGGACCAGGACAGATAAGAACGGAACCAAGCGTCCGTGGATACGTGTGTCATTGGGCAAATGGGTGGAAATGAAAAACCATGTTTGGCAGCAGCACAATGGCGATATTCCAAAAGGTTACTGCATTGCAGTCAAAGATGGAAATCCATTTAATTATTCAATTGACAACTTAGAATGTATCAGCAAGGCTGACAACATGAAAAGGAACACAATCCACAACTATCCAGAAGAAATAAAAACAACAATTCGTATATTAACCAAGCTAAAAAAACAGACGAGAGATGGCGAAAAACAAAATGAATGATTTGAGAAATCACCTATTCCTGGCATTGGAAAAACTGCACGATGGTGATATGGACAACGCAACAGCCAAGAGTATTGCAGATGTCAGCAAGGAAATAATTGATTCCGCAAAATTGGAATTTCAGATGGTCCGTGATTTGGGTGGAAGGACATCACAATTCTTTGAAGGAATGGGTGTTCCTTATCAAATCGGAGAAATGAACGAAGGCAGATCATTGAACGAGAAAAATCAATTGCAATGATTCAACAAGCAACAATTCACAAATTGCCTTTATTGGTCGGCTGCAAACAATTCGATAGATCACCAGACGGTCAGATGCTGATGGACATCATTGCAAGATTCGTTGATGCTGAATTTCCGCACATTGATGACTTTAAATTGGTCACAGCATTTCAGAAGGCTGCATCTGGCAGTCTATCTTTGAACAACAAACCATTGACATTGTCAACCTATGGTCAGCAATTGTCACCAAAGGTAGTTGGCGAAGTTCTGCGAGCATTTCAGCAAACTGAACGAACCAAAGCATCACAGCCAAAATTTCAACCTAAACAATTGGAAGCAGCAAGTGATCCTATTGATGCACCATTCATGTATCATTGGACCATCAACTACATCCAGGAACATGGCAGATTACCAGAATTTCCAATGTGGGGACTGTTGTATCAATATCTACTTGAAAGGAATGAAGTGAAGGCATTGCCGAACGAAAAGCCACAAGGTAGATTTGCATTGATGCAGGATGATAACCGTTATGAACAAACTGTGACCAGATGGTTCCGTTCAAATGGTATTGTTTGATGGGTATTCAGATAAGAAACATGGACTGCATGGAGGCGATGAAAGACATGCCTGATAATGCGTACGACTTAGCTATTGTAGACCCGCCTTATGGGATTGATGTAACAAAAATGACACTTGGAAACGGTAAGAAAAAAATTAACAGAGGCACAACAGATTGGGATAGCAATATACCAAATGCTGATTATTTTAGGGAATTGCTTAGGGTAAGCACAAATCAAATAGTTTGGGGTGCTAATTATATGACTACATTTTTACCGCCAAGTATGGGTTGGGTTTTTTGGGATAAAGGTACAGGTGCAAACGATTTTAGTGATGGTGAATTAGCATACACAAGTTTTAATAGGGCGTTAAGAAAGTATAAGGTTAGTTGGGTTGGTGCAAACGCTAACAACGGAACGCCAAGAATACACCCAACAGAAAAACCTGTAAAACTTTATGAATGGCTGTTGATGAACTACGCAAAAGAAGGAGACAAGATACTCGACACGCATTTGGGAAGCGGTTCAATCGCCATTGCCTGTCACAATCTTGGTTTTGACTTGACAGCTTGCGAACTTGACAAAGACTACTTTGACGCAGCAACCAAAAGATTGAAACAGCACCAAGCGCAACAAAGATTATTCTGAAAATCGTATATTTGTAGAAATCAATAATCAACACAATGAGTGAAGAAAAAACAATCTACTGTGGCAATGGCCAGAAGAAAGGTGACACATGGTTGACTGCATCCATCTGTCTGGACAAGATTCCTGCTGAACACACCTTTGAATACCAAGGCAAGAAGTATGTTAAGGTGAACATCAACCTGCGTGATCAACTTGATGACTATGGCAATGATGTAGCAATTTCTGTGGACACATGGAAACCAAACAAAGAAGGAAGCGTTAAAGAAAAGGTTGTGGCCAAATCGAAAGCAAAGTCCGCAGCCATCGGAAATGATGACCTGCCTTTCTAAGCAACAAGCAGCAATTGACCTGTTGGCAGATGATGAACTGCGTGAACTTGCAGTTCGTATCTGTCACGGTCATGCTGATGACCTTATCCAGGAAGCTGCAATTGTCATTCTGGAAATGGATGACGAAAAGTGGAGCAAGGTCAATGATGGCGGATATCTGCGGTATTACGTAGTTAGAACCATGATGACAATGGCAACATCGCCTCGGTCTACATTCGCACGAAAGCATGGCCTATTCGCACACAGCACAGAGATTCCTGACATTGCAGATGATGCCGATGGTTACGATTGGGATAAGGAAGATGACATGATGATCATCGAAGCATTGTTGGACAGCTATCATTGGTATGACAAGGAAGTGCTGCGGTTATGGCTCCAGGAAGGAAGTTATCGGAAAGTTTCCAAAAAGGTAGACATTCCATTCAAATCAATTGGCAACTCGGTCCGTAGAACATTGGACCAACTAAAGGAAGATTACTATGGAATTATTCTTCAACGCTGCATCAGCAGCGGTCATCGCATCACTTCTGACCGAAGTGATAAGCATCCAGACCTACATTAAAAAATGGCTGAACATTGACGAATGGGCAAGCATTAAACCATTCGATTGTTCGCTGTGTCTGTCGTTGTGGATTGGATACGCTATTGGATTAGCAACAACTGAAACTATCTGGTCATCTGTCCAGGTAGCATTGATTTCTGTGTTAATTGAACGGATTCTGTACAGGTTTCGAATCTTTTGGATGCCATAAGTGCGACATAACGCACTTTGCAAATAGCGATACGCAAAAAGTGAATCACAAAAAGTGAAATAGTGCGGTATAGCACACCGTAAAACGAAAACGAACTTTTAAAAATCAAGGGATGAAAAAGACAGCTATGCAACTGCTGATTGAGCAACTTGAAGAACAGAAAAAAGCTGTTCCAATTGAAGCATATCAGAAAGGGTTGGAATACGCTATTCAAGCGGCTAAGTTGAAACTCGAAACGGAACGGGAGCAGATTGAGGAGGCGCATTATGAAGGCGGTTATTACACCAACGGAAGCGTACACGAAGCGAAACGATACTACAAAGACACGTACAAATGAAAACAAGAGAACAAGCAGAGGCGAGGGCGTTGGAGTTGTTTCCAATTCATGAAGAGTTTGACGTTGACAGATTGAAGCCACTTAGAGATGCCTACTTGCAAGGTTGGGATGATGCACAACAGGATAAACAGACATGCGGATTCTGCGTTGAACCTGCAAGTGAACAAATAATTGATCAAGCCAACTGATGGACAAAAAGGACATTTTGCTATTTATAACTGAACGAAAGGAACAGCTTGAAATGATGTCGGCCAGAAGGTTCAGCGGAAGATTGACCAAGACTGAAGTGAAAGCCTATGAAGACACATACAAGGCCATTCACGGCAACGCACGTGTGTGTTTCTCATGTGGCAATTCTGCACAGACAATGTCCAGAGTTATGCTGAAATTCGCTGAAGAGAACAAGCCAACGCCAAAACGTGTTCCAAGGAAGAAGAAAAAGCAATCTTAGATTATGGCCAAGAAGAAGTACATTGAAACACCGGAGAAGATGTGGCAGCTGTTCCTGGACTACGCTGCTCACACCAAGGACAATCCGATAACTGTGAAGGATTTCATTGGTCCGAAAGCAATAACGGTGCATCGTGAACTTCAGAAACCATTGACGATGGAAGGCTTTGAGAACTATGTGGCCAACCAAGGATTGAACCATTTTCTTGATGATTATTTCGGCAACAAAAATGGGGCGTATGAAGAATTTTCCGCCATCTGTTCACGCATACGCAAAAGCATCCGACAGGACCAGATTGAAGGTGGCATGACCGGAATCTACAACACAAGCATAACGCAGCGATTGAACAACCTGACCGAGAAGCACGAAGTGACACACCGTGAACAGCCATTATTCGGTGATGATGAATGAATGATTTCATCTATACAACGGCCATCCGCAAGATTCGCAAGCTGACCAAACGCAAGAAGGTCATCCAAGGTGGAACATCTGCAGGTAAAACATTCGGCATTCTTCCTGTATTGATTGACAGAGCAGCCAGAACTGATGGCCTTGAAATTTCCGTTGTGTCCGAATCTGTGCCACATCTGAGACGTGGTGCCATGAAGGACTTTCTGAAGGTCATGCAGATCACAGGCAGATACAATGACAGCAGATGGAACAGGTCATTGCTTACGTACACATTTGCCAATGGTTCCTACATAGAATTTTTTAGTGCTGACCAGGAAGCACGATTGCGTGGAGCAAGAAGGAACATCTTGTATGTCAACGAGGCCAACAACATTCCATTTGAATCTTACTATCAATTGGCCATCAGAACATCAGACGAGATATTCATAGACTTCAATCCGACAATGGAATTTTGGGCGCACACCGAAGTGCTGCAAGAAGATGATTCTGAACATCTGATATTGACGTTCAGAGACAATGAAGCTCTGCCGGACACGATTCGGAAGGATATTGAGAAGGCGGAAGAAAAAGCAAAGCATTCATCATATTGGCAAAATTGGTGGAATGTCTATGGTCTCGGAAGAATAGGTGCATTGCAAGGTGTTGTGTTCGATAATTGGAACCAATGTAACCAACTGCCAGACAATTACCGATGGCGATGCATTGGATTGGATTGGGGATATACCAATGATGCAACGGCCATTGTGGAAGTTCGACAAGCAGATGGCAAGCTGTGGATGCATGAAATACACTATGCGACAGGAATGAGCAACAAGGATATCAGCAATGTTTTGGATGGTTTCAAAGGCATTGAAATCATTGCAGATTCTTCAGAACCAAAGAGCATTGACGAACTTCGAAGGTATGGCCACAGAATCCGTGGAGCAGTAAAAGGAAAGGACAGCATCATGTATGGCATCAATCAGATGCAACAGGTGCCATTGATGGTGACATCATCATCGACCAATCTGATCAAGGAATTACGTGGATACGTTTGGCAGACAGATAAGACAGGTGCATCTTTGAACATTCCTGTGGACCATAGCAATCATGCGATTGATGCAGCACGTTATTCCATTATGTCCAAATCGATGTCAACCGGTACCTATGCAGTCAGGTGATAAGATGACAAAATCAACAGATTCGTCAACAGATAAGCTGACGAATGCACAGGAATGTCCTATCTGCCATAAGGTGGGATTTCACAAAATTAGCTGCACGAACAACAACGCAAAGGTGGCAATACCAATGGCTGTCATTCCCAAAATTGAAGCAGATGATTCCATTAAACAGACTTGAAAAGGAACTGAAGGCCATGACCTTTCCAGAGCAGGTGCGAATCAGCAAGTGTGAAGTTGTGACCAATGTGCCACAGATGATTGACAGCCATGTCAAAATTCTACGGAGCAATCCAGGCAACAGAGCATTCATGCCATACTATGACAGATTGCTGCTGCTGCGATTTGCCATAGATACAGATTGACCATTTTGCTATTTACTTGAAAGACAACAGATGAACATCCTGGAAAGACTTGGCCGTGTTTGGAAGATGCAGGAAGCCTACAATGATTATCCGCAAGCAGCTTCTGAGAATGCGAAGGCAGCATTGCGTTATGCGGAAAAGTATGGATGGAAATCATGTGGAACACCTGTTGGTAAAGCCAGAGCAAGGCAATTGGCGAATCGTGAACCAATTTCCGTGGAGACAATTGAACGGATGGCCGCGTTTATCCGGCACAAAAGGAACAGCAAGCGCAAACTTGGTGAAGGATGTGGAAGATTGATGTGGCTTGCATGGGGCGGTGATGAAGGTGTCAATTGGGCAATCAGAAAAATTGAACAGATCAGAAAAGAGAATGAACGAAATTGAACTTCCAAGTAGTTGGTCTGAAGTGACCGTAGAGCAGTTTGCAGCATTGCAGAATGTATTGAAGCACGATGACCTGCATGAATATGAAAAGAACGTGGCCATCATCAGCATCATGTCTGGATGGCCAGATGCGGATGTGCGAAAGCTGTCATTGAAATCCTACACCAACATCATGAAGTCATTGGCATTCCTGTCATCAGCAGTTGAAGGAAAGCTGCAGAAGTACATGATGGCAAATGGTAAGAAGTACAGAATCGAATCAGATGTGGAGAAGCTGACCGGTGGACAATATATCACATTGATGCATCTGATGAAGGACCAAGATAAAGTGATGGACAACATGGCCGACATTCTGGCCTTGTTCTGTATTCCATCCAAGAAGACATGGTTCGGATGGAAGGATGGCACCTATGATTCAGAGAAACACAGCGAAGTTGCTGCTGATATGAAGGATGCCAAGATGGATGTAGTCTATCCGTTGACTGCTTTTTTTTTCGAAAGTTACAAGAACTACGTTCAGAGTATGCAGGTCTATTTGGCTCTGATGGCGAAGGACAATCTGAAGAAAGCGGAAAAGCAGTTGAAACGTATGAAAGCAGATTTGGATGGCTCGACCTGGTCAACAATCTCGCAAACAATGATCACAGCAAATGGGAACATTTCTTCAATCTTCGGGTCAGAGAACTATTTAACGTCATTACTTTCTATCGCGAAAAACAGGCGCATGATAGGCAGCAAAGTATTCAACAGCAAGCAAGACTGAAAAATGGCATTCGATAAGTTGGTAGACACATTGAACGGATTCCGTAAGGCATACACCAATGCTTTGGGAAAATCTATCAAGGACAACAATCTTGTTGCCACAGGTAGGCTTGGGACATCTGTCAGCTTACCAAAGCAGCCAAAGGTTAAAGTGTTCGGTGGCATCTACCAGATGCAGATCACGATGGAAGACTATGGCCTTGACCTGGATGAAGGAACAAGGCCACAAGGCAAGCGGCCGAACAACTTCACATTCGCTGACAATTACAACGACATCTATGAATGGCTCAAGATTCCAACTGTCCGTGACAAGATAGGCGGATTCAAAGGAGATTCCGACACGGCACAATGGTCGGAATCCAAGCACCGTGGATTGGCATTTGTCATTTCACGGAATCTGGCCAACTACGGAATGAGACCAAGGAATTGGATTGATCCATACACGGAACCAATTAACAGGGCGGTGCCATCTGAAATTGAAGAAGCCATTGCCGATGATGTGGCATTGACGATGGAGCAACTGAAGGAATTTATAGAATCACAAGGATAATGGCAACATTAATTGTTTTTGCAATTGGAAGCAGACAGGAACCTGCAAACTATTCATTGGCCTACAATGATAACAGATACGTTATCAGTAGCACACAGTACACACCAACGTTACGGTTTAGAATCAATGTTCTGAAATATCCGTACGTCACAGGTGATTTACCGATTGCAACATTGGTTGTATATCCATCTGTTGGTATATTCCAAGGCTCACCATTCCAAGAAAACGCATGGTTCGATGTGTCCAGAATATTGCAATCACAGTTGACGCATGACGTAAGTATTCCTGCTGCTGACCATCAAGCGTTCTTCCAGAATGACAACAGCCATTTTGAATACTTCCTGACCATCAATGAAGAAGATATCAATCCTGGAACTGACCGGTATCAGAATGTAGGGTTGACAATTTTCGAACAGAAATCAGTATGGAATGGTGTGCGGAATGTTGTTGAATGGATTGATTTCGACCCGAATGATTTCATTGTCAATGGACCATCTACAACAACGAGATTCCTGACAGATGCGCCAAGCATCCGAAATATTGACTCTGGTCAGTCAGCATGGTTGTACTATATCGTCAACGAGAAGTTGAGTGCAAACAAGTTCTTGATCAACGCATATGATGATGTTGATGGCCAAGGCACATTGCTGTCTTCTGGATTCGTAACATCACCATATCCAATTGCCAACAATTACGATTCCCAATATTGGCGCATTGCAATTGGTCCACATGACATTGAAAACATTGATCCATTATTGATGACAGGCAGCACACCATCAACTGTTCTGAATGGTGCCAAAAGTTATACTATCATGCTACTGAACAGCACCAATGTGCAGGAATCAGAAATGGTCACATTCAACATTGACCAACAATGTTCGAAATATGAACATGTTCGTCTGCATTGGTTGAATCGTTTAGGTGGCATCGATTCATTCAACTTCAATCTGAAATCAATGGAGAAGACAGATGTGAAACGTGAATCCTATCATCAGCAGCATCACACGTTTACAGGCTATTCGTATGACTACACGAAGGCATCACGTGGCCAGACTGACTATGATGTGCAGATGACCGAGAAGTTGACAGTCAACACAGATTATTTGACCGAAGCTGAAAGCACATGGATGAATGACCTGTTCACATCACCTGTTGTTTACAGAGAAGTGAACAATGAATTGATTGCCATGAACATCACAGGTAACAGCATTCAGAAGAAGACATCATTGAATGACAAGCTGATGCAGTACACATTCGAATTGAACTATTCACTAACAAACAGAAGACAACGTGGCTGACGTGCAGGTGTTGGTCGAAGGTAGGCCAATTGACATATTTCAATTTGACTTTTCGTTCAATTATGCGATTGCTGACATCCGGCATCCTGACCAACGGAAAACCGAATATTCCAAAACAATCCAATGTCCAGGAACACAGCGGAATGATGCAATCTTCGGACAGATCTATGATGTGAACATCAGCAACCTTTATGATTCATCTGCTGCCAACATCGCGGCAAATTTCAATCCTAACAAAAGGGCGAATGCGCGAATAATATCGGATGGCATTGAAGTGATGGATGGCACATTGCAGTTGCGACAGATAACTGCGAAGAAGGACCAGTTGATCTATGAAATCATCTTCATTGGAAAGATGGCCAACATCTTCAACGAATTGGGTGATTCTGAACTGAACGGCCTGGATGACAATGGTCAGCCATTGATTGATTTCAGCGACCTTGATCACGAATATAATTATGGCCGAATAGTCAGCAGTTGGTCCAACACAGATGGCTATGTCTATCCAATGCTTGACTATGGTGTGAATGAACCATTGTATCAGCAGACATCTGAACGAATATACAAGGTCAGTGATTTCAGACCAGCTGTGTTCCTGCACGACATCATTGACCGAATATTCAGCTTTGCAGATTTCAGCTACACATCCACATTCCTGTCATCATCATTCTTCAGAAAACTGATAATTCCGTGGACCAATGAAGGATTCATGATATCAGAAACAGAAGTTGAAGCAAGAACGGCACAGGCTGCTTCTCCTGGACAAGACTTGAATCAAGCGTTTGTGCCGAACTATCCAACAGGACCATTCAACACAAACATTTTGTTGAATTTCAACAGTTCTATTGACCCGAACAACCTGTGGAATGATGCAGGTGATTATTATGAGGCATCCATAGATGGATATTACAATGCTTTGGTCACATTGTCATTGACTTCCGTTTTGACAGGGACATCATTTCCTGGATTCCTACCGGTTACAATTGAAATTCTCAAGCAGACCACAAGTGGAGCGATTACATCAATGTCAAGCACATTCGTTGAATTGGGCATTCCAGGTGTTTCTCTTGGTTCTGCAAGTGTGGAAAATGTTTTCTTGGAAACAGGTGATAGGTTGTTTGCCAGAATAAACACAAATGCATCTGTTGGTGCCATCTTTTTTGCAAACTACCAAATTGACATCAACACAACATCAACCATTGAAGTGACATCTGGCGATCTTGGCATTGTTGAAGGAATGGAAATTCCGATGAACAGCTTGGTTCCAGAAGTTGAAATGAAGGATCTGTTGCTGTCGGTCATTCAGATGTTCAATCTTTATGTAACCATTGACCCAAATGATGAACGGAATCTTCTGATCGAAACACGTGACACATTCTATGCATCTGGAAGGGTGAAGGATTGGACACATAAGATGGCACGTGACAAGGATGTGACATTGCAGCCATTAGGTCTTCTGACAGGAAATGAATTTGTCTACACGTATGCGGAAGATGATGATTTGTATAACAAGCGTTACAACGACAGCTTTGGCCATGTCTACGGAAGGGCAAAGGCAGAAGTTGACAATGACTTCCAACTTGGAACCAATGAAATGGAAGTTGTCTTCAGCGCAACACCAATGGTCAATGATAATCCAAGCAATCGTATCATTGGCAAGATATACAACGAAGACATTGAAGATGGTGTGGCTGAAACTGAACACAACATCAGATTGCTCTACTTTGGCGGATTGATTCCATCCAATCCAGATTGGATTTTCAGATACAGACAGGCAACACAGAATGGATTCGTGACCATTAATGTGCCACAGTCATCCTATCCTTATGCAGGACATCTGACACATCCAGGAACAGGTGGCATCATTCCGCAACAGGACATCAACTTTGGAATACCAAGGCAGTTGTTCTATTCGGGCAATGCATACACAGGCAGCCTACTGTATACCAATGCCAATGTGTTCAATGTATTCCACAGGAATCATGTCATTGAAATCACCAACAAGGACAGCAAGCTGATGACAGCAATGTTCTACTTGGAACCTTTGGACATAATGAATCTTGACTTTCGTGACCAGATTCAGATTGACAACAGCTATTGGCGAATAAACGAAATCAAAGACTACAATCCGTTCAAGGAACAGTTAACAAAAGTGGAACTGTTCAAGGTC
>Ga0208898_1000553_pt1 | contig 28880 bp, 38 predicted proteins | sample VirMetDEL_Mar_4_FD_184513 | JGI IMG/M metagenome (GOLD analysis project Ga0208898, IMG submission 184513) | Aqueous microbial communities from the Delaware River and Bay under freshwater to marine salinity gradient to study organic matter... | ecosystem: Environmental > Aquatic > Marine >...
TTATCCATTGTCTCAATAGACGCTGAAGATGCCGCAATCCAGACAGAGCCATCATAGATACGCATCTCGCCTTCAGTAGAGTTGAAGTAGAGCGCACCGGTGATAAGGGCATTGCCATCGTTGTCGACAGTAGGATCAGAGGCTTTAGAGCCTAGGTAGCGATCATCAAAGCTATCGTATGATGAAGCCGCATTAGCCGCTGAAGCCGCCGCCGCAGTCGCACTGCTAGCCGCAGAGGTTGCGGAGTTTGCAGAGGATGTTGCTGATGAAGCTGATGCAGTGGCTGAAGTGGCCGCATTAGTTGCAGAGGTAGATGCCGCAGACGCAGAAGCCGCCGCATTAGTTTCTGATGTGCTTGCGGCTGAGGCTGAGTTAGCCGCCGCTGTAGCCGATGCCGCCGCCGCTGTAGCTGATGTAGCCGCATCAGTGGCAGAGCCAAGAATAGAGTCTACATAGCCCTTACGGGTGAGTGTGTCGTCTGTTGTAGGGGTGGCAGTAGAAGTGGCTTTGTTAGCACCTAGTGTAATGTCACCGGTCATAGTACCACCGCTGAGATTCAGCTTAGTGGCATCCTGTGTGTCTACATAGCCCTTGCGTGTCAGTGTGTCATCAGTGGCAGGAGTGGCTGTTGATGTTGCCTTGTTCGCTCCTAGCGTGATGTCACCTGTCATTGTACCACCGGCTAACGGTAGCTTGGTGGCAATAGAATTAGTGACGGTAGTGGCAAAGTTAGCATCGTCATTGATAGCCGCCGCTAGCTCATTAAGTGTGTCAAGAGCACCCGGAGCAGAGTCAATAACTGCGGTAACTTGTGCGTCAACGTAGCCCTTTGTAGCGGCATCAGTGGAAGCTGTTGGAGTACCAAGACCAGTAATCTTGTTTGTACCCATAGCAAGATCACCAGACATGGTGTCTCCTGCCTTGTTCACCTTCAATGCGTCAGCAGTGTCTACATAGCCCTTAGAGGCCGCATCTGTGGAATTTGAAGGTGTAGCAACAGTGAGTGTGCCAGTGACTGTCCAGTTGCCTGTAACAGTGCCTGAAGCTAACGTAGAAGCCCCTGTAACGCCTAGCGTACCACCTACGGTAGTGTTACCCGTTACAGCTAAAGAAGTGGGAGTAGTACCGATCTCAACGATAGTACCTGAGTTGTTTGTAAAGAGTCGCTTGTCAACAGTGTTGATGGCAAGTTCGCCAGTAGACAAGTCGCTTGTGGTAGGTACGGCTCCAGTAGTGGTGGAGCGTTTAATGAGGATGTCGGTAGCCATCTTCCATTCCTGTATTGGTGGGGAACAATGAAAAGAGGAAAGCCCCCGAAGGGGCTAACCAAGACTAGATTAGGATGGCAATGCCAATACAAATCCAGTTTCAGGACGCAGTACCTGTACACCGTACAGAGTGTCTGCAGTGTATAGGTTAGCAAGGTATTCTTGCTTGTACTGAGTCTGTGAACGAACAGCCATCTGCTCTGCAAGTACCATTGTGTCACGGTGTGCTAAGATAGCACCACGAGTGTCTTGTACTGAAGTAGTAGCAGTGTTCTGAGTAGCTGTTTCGATGACAGGTACGTTTGTAGACACATAGATGTCAACACCGTACAGGTTACCGATCAAGCCGTTCTGTACGCCTTGCTGATTAGTGAAATCAGAAGAAACGTAGCGATCAATGCCGAGCATTGTCTGACGGGCTGAAGGAGGAATGACGAAGAAACGTCCGTCCATTGGTGCATCAGCATCGTCCATCAACTTGATGAGTTGGCGGAAAGCAAGATCAGTAAATGCATCTGTGTCTTCCATTGTGTCATCAGCGTATGTAGCAATACCTGAAGAGGCATTCACGTAGTAGGCGTTTGAGTTTTCCCAAGCGTCTGGAGTGAATGTGCCGTCGATTTCAGCTTCTGTTGCAGAGCCATCACCGAAACGTAGACCAAGGTTGAACAAGTTAGAGTCAACTTGCTTAGCCAATGCGTAACCAGCATCGTCTGTGTAGAAACGACGAAGGCTATCGAGAGCCTGAACTTCTACGATGTCCTCGATCAAACGAGAGTATTCGTAGTGCTTGTTAACTGCAATCTGAACTTCTGATTCAGTGTTTGCAATGATGGTTACCGCAGTGTCAGCCGCTTTCGCATTTGCATCGCCACGAGTAGGCTTAGGAATGTGAAGAGTGTCACCCTTCTTGCCTGACATAGGCATTTTGTTAACGAGGTTCGCAAGAACCAAGTTCTTTTTGTAGGCCGCAACGATTTCGTCGGACCAAAGTTCTGGGATAAAGGTTGCCGCTTCAGTTTTAGCGGTAAAGCCTCCTGCTCCCGGATAAGTTGCAGTTGCCATGAGTAGTCTCCTATAAGGCTATTAGCGAACCCTTCCCTCTGCATAGGCACTGCGAATTTCTTCTGCTAATGACATGTATCGGTCTGGGTCAGTTTGCATGAGTTTAATAATATCAGCACGGCGATAAATCTTTCGACTTGGTGCTTCTGCAGACCCTTTTGTATTCCCGGTTGATGCCTTCTTTACTGAATCTTTACGAGCTTTCGTTTCTGTGTTAGCGGCTTCAGTCACCATATTCTGGCGTTCTTTCCAGCTACTCAGAAGCTCGTCAGCGGCTTCAAAATCATACTCTTTGTCCGCTTTTCGAAGCATTTCGATGCGAAACTTAGATTTTGTAACCCAATCAACAAATCCTTGATCACGAGCAATGTTTTCGAAATCAGGGTGTGCGGATTTCAGTTTAGCTAATGCTTCCTGTTGACGTAGTTGCTGAGTGATGGTTTCAGCTTCTTTAATCTTAGGATGATTTGCAATAGCGTGAGCAACAGCCTTTTCAGGGTCTTCGAAGAAATCTACAGATTCTTCAACTGTGCTAGTGTGGGCTTGTTCTTCTTTTGCGAGTTGTGTCTTAACGAAGTCGTCTACAATCTTTCGTAGCTCACCGACTTCTGAAGATTGTCGTCCAAGTAACTTTTCAGCTTCTTGATGCATTCTGACAACCTCTGAAATGTCTTTCCCTTGATATTTATCGGGGATAGCATCTTCTGAGGGTTCACTGGCTTCTTGAGTTTCCTGTTGAGTTTCCTCTTCAGGCTCTTCGAAGTTGTGTACTTCTTCGTCGTTCAGTTCTTCGTCTTGGCTTTCGCTTATAAATTTTGCCATATTATTACTCCGTGCTATAATAGCATTATGGATATGTTACTTTCTAGCGGCTCTTTCGTGATCCCTTGCCCACTTATCGTCTGCATCCGGCCAACCGAATCCATTAAATTTCGTAGAGATCGGAGAGATTATCCGCTGTGCTGTGTCGCCGCATTCAGGGCAAGTAGCGAACTCATCAGAGTTATCTACCCATTGTTCCTCAATGTGGCTACATTTATTACACTTGAAGTCGAAACGTCTAATCATCGTCTGACTCCAAGATTGAATCATAAGCACTACGTATTGCTGTTTCGAAGTTAATTAGTCTACGTAGTGCTAAGCGTTGACCTTTGACTAAGTCAAGCTCTTGCTGATCTTTAATGTCTTCTATACGGAAGGCGTCAAAGCTCTCAGTAAGTTCTTCAATTAGTTGCTTCCAACCTTTTGAAGAGAACAGAGAGAAATATGTTTCATAATATTCTTCTGTTTCTTTATCCAAAAGAATTATCCTCCTTTCTGTGAGGTTCTCTGAACTATATAGTTAGTATAGCATACTTTTTTGTAAAAGTCAAGAGCTTTCAGCAACTTTTTTACTGTTGGCGGTTCTCTTGGGCTTGCATAGCTCGTCTAATTGCTTCTGCATTTCCTGCATTTGCTTGTTGACTAGGCTGAGCTTCTGGTCTATTGTTTGGTATAGACTCTCCCATTCTTTGTTGGTTAGCATTTGTCACTCCTTGTGATGCTTTCTGGTTAATCTCTTGCTCCTTAAGATAGAGCTCTGCTACTTTGGCTCTACGCTGGAACTCTTTATCGTCTTCTTCACCGGGCTTCAGATTTGAAGATAATACTTTCAAACGATCTGTCTGAGCTTCGTATTCGCCTAATGGGATTTCTGAAGCAATCTTCTGAGCTCTGGCTTGAGACTCTTGTGCTTGACCATTGAATGCGTTGATCTGTGCTTGCAACTGTGCCTGTTGTAGCTGAGCTTGCGCTTGTGCGGCTTGCTGTTGCTCTGGGCTAGGTTGTTGTGATTGACGCAGAGACTGGATCAAATCTTCACGGTTTGATAAGTTCATGTGGTCAATAATGGCTTCTAGTAATTTAGAGTACATCGGTGAACTCTTGTCCATTGTTTGTAGCAACTGAACCAATTGAGTGACTTCATACTCACGGGCAATGATGCCTAATGAGCTTGAAGGAACAAACTTGAAGTCATTAACAGGGTAAATCTCAGGGGTGTACTGCATGTAACGCCAAGCAGACTTCTCAATGAAAGGTACTAAGAAAGACTCTTGGAAGTTAATCAGTGTTCGCTTATGACGCTTAATAATTGCACCTAAGCCCATTGAGATACCGGCGGCAGTCGATTGTGAATTAATTGAGCCCGGAATCCCTGCGGCATCGATAGCTCCGGTAGCCTGTTGTACCATCTGCATCAAATCTTTTGCTTGTGCAAATGAGAGTTGGTCTAGTTGACCAAACTGGAAAGGCTTGAGGATCTCTGACGGGTTACCGTTGGTTAAAATCGCTTTACCGGGTCTTACTTCCATTTTAGCGCCACGAGGGAGCCTAGAAGCGTCTACAGCAAGCATTGGGTGCACTGTCAATGCCAAAGCATCAATACGAGCACGGAGCTCAGTATCAAGGGCTTTCTGAGAGTTGAATCCTTTTTCACAGATTCCTCGTCCCCAAAAACGTCCGGGAACAGTATCCCAAGAAAACGCAACAATCGGACGATCTTGCATCATGTAGGGATTTTCTTCAATCTTCAGTAGTTGACCGCCATTCGCCATGACGCAAACAACTTCGATGTATTCTTCGTTCTTACGATCTGATTCTGACTCATCCTCTAAGATATCAGCAATCTCTTCATTGTCGTCTTCTACCATCGCCATGTCAAACATGTAACGAGGAACTAGACCGTAATACTTAGTCAGTCTTACCTTGTCGTCTGAATAGATTGTTAAGTCTTGATCAGGCTCTAGGTCAGTGTCTTCAAATGTAGATTCAAGCAATACATCACGATAAACACCATCATTGATTAACATCTCTACCTGATGCTTAGGAACAAACTCATCAACCGCAACACCTAATGCAGACTCAATATCCGTGGCTACAGGGTCAATTAAGAAGTTCTGAGGCAAGATAGGCTTCAGTTTGACAACGAAGCGCTCACGTGTCTCAACACCGACTGCAGTGAGGTCACCGCCCATTGCAGGGCGTGTTGCAGGTTTCATCTCCCGCATTTCTTCAACAACCAATTCAGCAATACCAGTGCCAAAGACTGCAGAGTTTAAGATTGCTTCAGAGACTGACTTACGTACCTTAGTCCGTGAAAAGTCTTCGTCAAGTTGTTTTTGCAACAGTGCGATGTCTTGTGGTTGTTGATCTTGTACGTCATCCTTAATAGAGAAGAATCGTCCTCTACCGAATGTCGCTTCTTCCACTTCAGCAACAGCGGACTCAACAGCTTGTTGCAGTGCAGGAGAAATGATCTTAGAGCGTTCTGATTGACGCATTACATCTTCTTGTGCCCAAATACCACGCCATAAGCGATAGTATTCATCGAACTTCTCAGCGTAGTTAGACTCGTAATGGTCTCTCCACTGATCACACTTCGACATAATCCAACCGACTAGGGCTTGGTCATTCTTAGCATATTCCATATTAATATCCTGCTATAGGGTCTATGATTTCAAATTCCTCTTCCTCAAAGTCAACATAGTAGCTAACTTTGGCAAGCTGATCGACATACGCTAATGCATCAACTAAGTCATCATGCACTAACGGGTTTGGAAACTGAAATAGCTCATCCAAGAACTCAGTATTCCATTCACCCTCAGAGAGAGTGATTTGTCCATGTTCGAAGCGTCCTTGCAGAGCCCAAACAATTCTGTCTACCTTCTTTTTATTCCCGTGTGTTAGTTCTTCCACACGAAAGTAACGATTACCGCTTTTCATCAAGTCGGTGAGATAAGGGATTACTGCGTTCCTCAAAGCCCCTCGTTCAATCCCTACTGCAACCGGTTGATAATGGTCTACAGCCTCAAAGATCTTTCTGGCAGTCTTTTTAATATCCCATCGCCCTGAAATGATATCAGCAATCCACCAACCATTCATTCCAGCCTTCACAATCGCTATTGCTGTTTTGTCCAGTCTTTTCCCTTTACCGGTGGCGTTTGAAGCAACGTCAGCAAAGCCAGCTAAATCCACAGCAATATAATACTCACCGTCATCTGGTTCTTCGTTGCTGAATTGTATCCAGTCTTCTTTGAAGATCTCAGAACCCAATGCCTCAAAGCTCGCCATAAACTCCTGACGGAAGGCGTAGGATGACATTGACTTCTTAGCTGTGTTAATCTCTTCCGGGTCAAGCAACGGATTATCGTAGCTGGTAAAGTGCCATGCTTGATACGTAGGATCATCACTAAGCTCCGCATACTTAAACAAGTCATAGAAATGATTTCGTCCAAGCGGAGTTCCAATGAACAACGCATGACCCTTCTGGTCAGCAAGTGCAGGTCTCAGTACGGTCTCCCACACAGACGGTTTCATGTCTGCGTATTCATCCAATACCAAGAACTTCAGAGAGACCCCACGCATCGTCTCTGGTCTATCCGCACCCTTTAAACTAATCGTCGCACCGTTGATCAGTTTAATTTGCATATTATTCACATGGCTTCCTGAGATCACAGGATTACCAAGCTCAAGCAATGTATTCCACATAATGTCCCTAGCCTGACCCTGTGTCGGGGCTACGTAGAATACATGTCCTCGTTCAGTCTGCAACGCATTGATGATTAACATCCATGCCGCTAATCGAGACTTACCAGTTCGTCGCCCAGCGGCAACAATCTTAAAGCGAACAGCAGATTCAAATACGTTTTGTTGCCACGGTAGTAGCTCAACATTAAGATCCACGCATGATCTCTACAAGTTCTTCACCACGCCGTTTTACCTGACGATACCACTTCGAATCTACCATCTCATCAGCGGCTTTCGAGTAGTTTCCTTCATTGACAGCAGTAATCATATTCTTAAACTTACTTAAACGATTCCTTCCTAGATTAAACGCCATGTTAACAAGCACACGTTGTACATTCTCAGGATGTGAACTAAAGTTCAAGAATAACGCACAAGCGTCTTCACAAGCGGCATTACAATCGATATGGAAGACATCTAAGATTCTTTCATCAGTCACTGGAGATCCTACAGGCCAAGTAAACTCAGGATCAGCTTCAGTCACCAAGTGTCCGATACCAAATGTTGGTAAATGTTCTGAGTCTAAGTAAATCTCAGCAACATAGCCCTCATGCCGTATCAGGTCTTCCTTAATCAAGTCAATCAGATTCTGGGGTAACATCTATTACTTCTCCTTCTTCAGAGTCATTTCCGGTGATTACAGTGTCTCCATTGACTCCAGTGATCGTAATAGACACAGAACTCTTACCATTAGACATCTTATCCTTCTCAAAGTAAGACAATGGCAAGACTCTGTCCATGCACATCTTCAATGCGGCCATCTGACCGGGATGTTCATCGTTCTGTGCAATATTAATTATTTTTGTAATTACAGCATCGCCTGAAGTTGCAAGTAATCGAGCTTTAAACTCGTTAATCCTAGCGGCATCGCCGGGAGGTCTGCCACGAACACCTCTATTACCGGCCTTCTTAGCCTCAATATCGGTTTTTCTTGGTCTACCTCGCCCTCGTTTCTTTGTAGGCTCTGCTGTTGTTAATTCTGTCTTCTCGGTCATTTAAGATTCTCCGTAATATCTATATGATAACACACTCAAAAGCAAAAGTCAAGCAATATTTATGCCAATTCTATTAAAATTGTCTTCAGTTGAATTTCTTTTTAGATTTTAGAGACTTATTAGTTCTCCGAAGATCGTGCATTTTAGCGTATTTTAGCGCTTTTTTGCTATTTTGGCCTCTTGCAAGTCTAGGTAGGTACTATAAAAATAATTGCAAGTCAAAAGACGCCCCCGCAGTGCAACAAAGGGCTGGCATGATCTTTGCAGGGCAATCGAGATCAATGTTGGCATGATAGTTGCATAGCTATGGTGGCATGACAATTGCAGGGCTATATTGGCATGATAGTTGCAAGGGGCTAAATAGGCGCTGGCATGATCTTTGCAGGGACTAAATTGATTACCTAGGCTTGCAAGTGTGAGGGACTATGTAGCACCCAATAGAGCCCGATAGCCTATCCAGCCTGTTCAGCCTGTAAAGCCCTGTAAAGCCCTGTAACAGCCTAGAATGACTTGAGCGCTGGGATAGTATTCAGAACAGCATAGAATCGCTCAGAACGGCTTAGAATGCGTTCTATCCATATGCTGCTTAAGGTTTTAAGAGCTCGCATCGTATGTGGTGCGGTAGATTTAGACAGGCATAAAAAAGCCCTGACTAGCAGGGCTCTGAAGGTTTATGGTTTCAGGCTATTAAAGATCGAGTGTCTTCCACAATAACCAACCAATAATTGCTATTTCGATTACTTCAATCATCGAGAAATGTTTCCCCGATCCAAGCGCCGAAGCCTAAGACCAGCGCAAAAGATGCGATAGCCGAAACAGTAAAAAATACTTCTGGATTCATGTTAGTGAGCTCCTATCAGTTCAGGATTGCGGATAACGAAATCAGAATCGGATTGTTTCGCCGATCCTTTGGCCTTTAAGCCGATTACGATCCCTTTAGGATCATCGATTCGAATATCGTGAATGTCCCCGTCGATAACCTTTCGATTCATAAACCGGCTAGGCAATCCACCGCTAAAGACCACCGCAATATTCGCACCATGATCTAGCGCTTGTTTCACGTGTTTCTGATACCGATCAGCGCCGGAATAGCTAAAGGTTAGATAATAGTTATCAGGCAAAACCTGAATAAACCGATCTGATCGCTTCGAATAGTCGTAAAACCTGATAGCAGGGAATGATTGTGGAATCCCGTAGTCTTCCCATGCGATATCTGAAATGACATTCAACCGAACCACCGGCTGTTTACCGGCTTTTTCGGCTTTGCGCTGGAATGCGTGAAGATCCTTTCTCAATTGATCCAAGAAGCCGTCACGATCTGAATGCCACCAATTCGATTTTGACTGTCGGGCTTTAATGACATTCGAAAACCGGCCACGGCCAGCGCTCTTTAGACAGTCATCAAAACAGCCAGCAATCTTCGAAGCCGGACAAATCACGTTATCGGGATATAACGACAAACCAGCGAACAAATATTTCGATGTCGCTTTATTGGTTTTAGCCAATTTCGAATTGGCGTCGATTGATAAGAGTTTCATTAGTAGTCCCCCTCCATGCTGTTGATGATCGCCGCCGCTAGTTCGGCTTCGTTTTCGGTTTCGAAGAAATATCGAAGCGTGTTCCCGTCCCTTGGATAGTCCGCAATAGTCTGAAATCCATCCAAACCAGCGACAATAAACTGGGAATCTATTTGGCGCTTGTTTCGATAGCTAGGCTGATCCCCGTCCATGCAAGGGATCATTTCAAGCCCTGAAATCTCATTCGGGATTTGAATCGTATGTTGATGCGATTCTTTAAAAGAACCATAAGGATTTGGTTTAACTGTGATCATGATTGTTTACTCCGATAATTTGCTAAAACAGAACTATTCCAATCGGCCATTGACATAATGCCGCTAGGCGCTGGTTTGGGTTCCTGAAGATTGGCCGAAATAGACTCAATTTCAGATTCACGATGAACAGCGACAAGAATCGTAAATGGATCGGAATCGCTAAATTGCCATTCGGAATCCTCACCGTCCCATTGACTAGCGACAAAATCGGCCACGTGTTCTTTGGTGGTCCCGTAACTGAACAGTTTATCGATAGTCCATTCGAGATCCCCGATCGAATCAACCACACGCCTCGAAGGGAGCTCGTAATTTGATACGTACACTTCGAACAGTGTTTTCATATATTGGTCAGTCATGCGAGATCCCCTTTTGAGAAATTCCATAAAGCTTTTCCGCTAGGGCGCTTTTCTACGGCTATCGTTATTTTACCCACGTGGATTTGATCGAAGCTTGTTTCGTGATTCGCACCCAATCCCCGATCCTTCAATTTGCGAACACGGTAGAAACCTTCAGCCCAATATTTAGAAACAGCGAAACGAACCGTCCCGTTAGATTCTTTACAGAAAAGAATTTTCGATTCGGGAAAATATGATTTCACCAATTCACGGGCTAGCCGGTGATTACGCTCCATTTCTGATTCGAGACCAAAAATCATTTTGAAAGTTTGCTTGATAGTCATTTTGAGTATTCCTATTCAGATTGAAAAAAACCGGTTTTTGTCCGGCGATCGCATTATAAACACGAAACAACAACAAATCGCAAAATTATTTGAAACGGGCGCATGTAGCATAAACCATGCCAAAAATATTTTCATTCGGTAAATGAGAATCATTCGCAGAATAATGAGAATCATTTGTATTTGAGAATCGTTCGCATCTAGGGTGTAATAAGAATCATTCGCATTAAGAAAAATTTTAAAAATCCCGTTCAGCCAGCGGTTGCTAGTCAAACAAGCTATTGGGACAGTGAACCCCTTGGGACAGCAAACCCCTTGACAGGGACACAGAACCCTGATACACTCTGGGACTATCAACCCCCGAATGGAGTAAGTATATGAGATGTATCGCATGTAATTCTGAGCTCACTGACTACGAAGCAACAAGGAAATCAAGTGCAACTGGAGAGTTCTTAGATCTCTGCAACACTTGTTACAACAGTATCACAGAAGATGTTCAAGCAATTGATAATAAAGACTTAATTACTTTTCAAGACTACATTGACATCTCAGAAGATTTATGATACCCTCTTCTACATAGACTCTATAGAGCTCTACAGAGCTTCTCAGTACACAGTATATATTTATATATTACTAATTACTTACTGAGTATCTATATAGCTTCACTAGAGTTTAAATGTAGTTTATGTATACTTACTGAGTTCAACATAGATGACTAGAGGTAATATAGATGGCGAATGGTAAACTTCCTTCAGTGGAACGCAGTAGACTCTCTGGTGGCTTAACAGGTGATTGTGCGTACAAATGGGCGATGTTTCTTTCTGAGAATTACTTGTTTGACAACGATGACCCTTTGCTGTATGATCGCTTCAGATCAATTGCTGAGTCACTTGAGCCTAAGCCGGGTAAACCAGTGGTTGCATCGTTTCATTGTAAAGACCTTGAGAAGGAAATTGAGAAATGGACAATATCTCAACAATCATCATCCTGAGAGAGCTTGATAAGCGTGTTCACATGTACAAACAAGGGGATATCGATTCTTTCCTCAGCTTGATGTGTGATATCGATGAAGAGTCTGTGGTACAGCTTGACAAGGCGTTAGAGTCTGTGCTACATTCCTACGCTGAATACCAAGTGAATAATGTCATGAAGAACTTAGAGGAGTTTGCAAATGATTGATCCTCAAACAGGATGCGATGACGACTATGATGCGGCATTGAAATTCTGCATCGAAGAGATCATCGAAGAGATCCACCGTGTCAAAGAGCTTGACCGACTTGCAGTGGAGTCAGTTTATTATTCGATCTTCGGTAAAGAGATTGAACAACGATATCAAGAATATTTGAATGAGCTAAAGGAGCCCTCATGACTGATATTAGAGTGCGGAGAGCAATGGAGTCTTTATTAACAGAAGCTCTGAAGCATTTAGAGTCTGCCAATGAACTGATCAACGACACCGGTGATACAGAATCTGAAGAACTTGATCAGATCTCGCTTTCGGTGTCTCATGCCCATACTAAATTGGAATATTACTTAGGGAGCCTGTGATGGCCTTTGTTAAATACAACATGGAGTGTCCAGAGTGTCACAGTAGTCGAGGTTATGGCATCGATGACGGTGGATTTGGTCACTGCTTTAAATGCGGTCATAGAGCCAAAGAAGAGGGTAATGGTAGGGTGATACCACTGAATACTAGATCGTCGCATACAGAGGCTCCTGTGAGCTCTCAGGGCTATTCCCTACCTAATTTACTCTACAGGGATCTACGTGATCGTAAGATTTCTGTTCAGGTTTGTGAGAAGTATGGTGTAGGCTTTAGAGGGGAAGATTTAGTCTTTCCTATTGGTACATCTGCAAAGGTTCGTATCAGAGGTGAGAAGAACTTTGCGATTGAAGGAGACTGGAAAGACAATACTCAATTGTTTGGACAAGAGAGATTTAATTCCGGAGGGAAGTATGTACTTGTTACTGAGGGTGAACTTGATACCTTAGCCGCCTATCAGATGCTTGGGAATGACAAGTATCCGATTGCTGTGGTCTCAGTAAGAAATGGTGCACAGTCAGCCCTGAAGGATTGTAAGGCCAACTTTGACTGGCTAGATACATTTGAGTATGTGGTCTTTAACTTTGACAACGATCCTGTGGGCTTAGAAGCTCAGTCGCATTGTGCTGAACTTTTCAGTCATAAAGCGAAGTGCATGGTGGCTGTCAATGGCCTGAAGGATGCTTCAGATTACTTGATGGATAATCGTGCCGGTGAATACACCAATAACTTCTGGCGAGCAGAGCGTTGGACTCCAGACGGAATTATTGCAGGTGCGTCATTGTATGATGCTGTGATGAAGCCGATTGAGAAGTCTGATGTGGAGTATCCATTTGATGGACTGAATAGTCTGACGTATGGGATACGTAAAGGTGAGCTAGTCACAGTGACAGCAGGGTCTGGTCTTGGGAAATCTCAGTTTCTCAGGGAGATTATTTGGCATATCATTCAGCATACTGAGAGCAACATCGGATTGATGTTTTTAGAAGAGTCCACCAGACGCACTGGGTTGTCTTTAATGTCGTTAGCGGCTGACAAGCCTCTGCATTTGCCGGACACTGTAGCCACGCAACAGGAGAAAGATGATGCGTTCAATAAGACACTTGGCACAGATCGTGTGTATCTCTTTGACCATTTTGGTTCCACTGACGTTGATAATATCGTCAATCGTGTACGCTACCTTGCCAAGGTGGTGGGATGTGATTATGTGTTTGTCGATCACATTAGCATTATTGTCAGCGCACAATCTAATGGTGATGAGCGAAAAGCAATCGACGAAATCATGACAAAGCTAAGGATGCTGGTGCAGGAGACCGGCATCAGTTTAGTCTGCGTCAGTCATTTGAAGCGTCCAGAGAACCGTGGCCACGAAGAAGGTGCGGCGACATCTCTGGCTCAACTACGTGGCTCTGGAGCGATTGCACAGCTTTCTGACATGGTGCTTGGGCTTGAGCGTAACGGACAGGCTGATGATGCCACAGAACGTAATACAACACGGGTACGTGTACTAAAGAACCGCTTCAGTGGTATTACCGGCAAAGCCTGTGCATTGCTATATTCTCATAACTCTGGTAGAATGGTAGAGATTGATGAGGAAGCTTTGTGAATCAGGAAGAACTGTTTAAACAATCTGTCGTTACCGTAAAAAACGGCAGGGTGTGTAATAAATGCGGGGTCAAAAAACCTCTGGATCACTTTAGTATACATAGCGCCTCAAATTACTTTAGGCCAGAATGTAAACAGTGTAACAATCATTTGGCAAAAATTAGAGCCGAATTAAAGAAAATTTACGGCACTGCACCAGAAGGATACCGTTGTCCAATTTGTAATCTCACCACAGAGGAAGTTGAAGGCAAGGGTGGAAGAGCCGGGGCATGGGTTTTAGATCATTGCCATGAAACCAATACGTTTAGAGGATGGCTATGCCACACTTGTAATCGTGCTATCGGTTGCTTCGGAGACAGTGTCGATAAATTACGTAAGGGAATTCAATATTTAGAGGCTCATCGTGAAAAAATTAATTCTTGACATCGAGACGAACACAGCCCTCAGTACGATATGGTGCTGTCTCACTCAGGATGTTGAAACAGGAGAATCAATATGTCATACAGAACCAGCCACACTAGCTCCACTGGTAAAGGAGTACGATCAAATCATCGGGCACAATATCATTGGTTTCGATGCTCCAGTCCTTCGGAGGCTATGGAACATTGGGATACCGAAATCGAAAGCGGTAGACACATTAATTCTTTCAAGACTTTTGAATCCACAGCTAGAAGGCGGACACAGCTTGAAGGCTTGGGGTTTACGGCTGAAGAATTCTAAGATTGAATTTGAAGATTATGATGGTGGGTTGACCGATGAAATGGTGGAGTATTGTAGGCAAGATGTGGCGCTTACCGCTGATTTGTATGGCGTTCTTATGGCTGGCCTTAACGAATGGAAAGACCCTAGTCAGGCGATTAAGATCGAACATGACATTGCAGTCATCTGTAAGAAACAAGAAGAGAATGGTTTCAAACTGGATATCCCTTCAGCTTCAATTCTTAAAGCTACGCTGTCAGATCGCATGGGTGTACTGGAAGACACTGTTCAGGCTGTATTCCCGCCGATTGTTGAGGAGCGTTGGTCTGAGAAGACAGGAAAGCAACTGAAGGATAAGGTGACTGTCTTTAACTTAGCCAGTCGTAAGCAGATCGGAGAACGCTTGATTAATTTAGGCTGGAAGCCAAGTAAACATACTGAGAAAGGACAGCCTATCGTTGATGAAGGGACACTAGACTCTGTGGACATCCCAGAGGCTCAGATGATCGCAGAATACTTGATGATACAGAAACGTGTCGCTATGATCGACTCATGGTTAAAACATGTCGATGAAAAGACATCTCGTGTACATGGAGGCATCATCACCAATGGTGCAGTGACAGGCAGGATGACTCATCGCAATCCCAATATGGGACAGGTTCCTTCAGTGAACAAACCATACGGGCAGGAGATACGTTCATTATGGACTGTCGATGATGGTAATGTGTTAGTTGGCACGGATCTTGCAGGGATTGAGTTACGTTGCCTTGCACACTACATGCAGGATGATGAATGGACAGAGGAGTTACTGAATGGGGACATCCATCAGAAGAACGCTGAAGCCGCCGGTCTCACAAGGCCACAAGCTAAAACATTGCAGTATGCAGTTCTTTACGGGGCCGGTCCAAGAAAAGTTGGCAGTATTGTTGGAGGTGGGGCGAAAGAAGGGAATGAAATTCTATTTCGTTTTTATCGTAACACCCCTAAGTTACAACAACTTATGGAGAAGGTTGCGAAAGTGGCGGCAAAAGGGTATGTACCGGGCTTGGATGGTAGAAGAATACTGGTCAGATATGACCACGCCGCACTCAACAGCCTCCTTCAAGGATGCGGTGCTATTATTGCCAAGCAATGGTGTATCGAAGCGCACAAAGTATTTAGGCAAAGACAGATCCCTGTCAAGCAAGTTGCGTTTGTGCATGACGAAATACAAATTGAAACAGCGGAGAAACATGGTGAAGAAGTTGCACAAATCATGTGCGATGCGGCCTCACAAGCCGGGATTACCTTGGGCTTTCGATGCCCAGTAGACGCAGAAAGTAAAATAGGTCAAAATTGGTTTGACACTCACTAAAATTCGTGTATAATATTAGTATACCACCAACAAAAGGAGAATGGTATGGAAAATACTCAGCGTGTAAAAGTCAAAGCCGACATCATGTGGGCTTATCTGGACAAGCCTAACGACATGTCAGGCAAGTATCAGGTTGATCTTTGCAACCTCTCAGACCCTGCAGTCCAAGCTCTTGAAGACATGGGCTTAGCTGTACGGCAGAAGGAAGACAAGGGGTATTTTATCACTTGTAAGTCCACTAACCCTATCCGTGCTTATGACCGTGATGGTGATGCCATTGAAGGCATCTCTATCGGCAATGGCTCTAAAGCGATTGCAATGGTAGGTTCCTATGCTTGGAACTTTAAGAATAAGGAAGGGTTATCACCTTCACTGAAGAAGCTCGTTGTTGAAGAGCTCGTAGCCTATGAAGGCGAAGGTGTCTCTGATGATCTGGATGACGATTCAGAAGTTTTATAATGAATCACGCCCTGATTGATGCTGACATTCTTAACTATCGTATTGGTTTTGCCACCAACAACGAACCTGAGAGTGTCGCCATCACTACAATGGCAGGGTTTCTAGAGGATTTACTTCTTCTAGACCTGCCACAGGTGCAAACGTGGGAACTGCATTTGACCGGGAAGACAAACTTCCGTAATGATTATGCTGTCACAACACCGTATAAGGGCAATAGGAAAGGAACAGAGAAGCCTGTTCATTATCAGTTACTGAGAGAATATTTGTGCACTGCATGGAGCGCCACTGTCAATGAAGGGATCGAAGCAGATGATATGCTTGCAATCCGACAGACTGAATTAGGTGACGGTTCTATTATTGTGACGCTTGACAAAGACCTGAATCAGGTTGCAGGATGGCATTACAATTTCGTGAAGAAAGACAAATACTACGTGACTGAAGAAGACGGGCTTCTGAGTTTCTATAAACAATTTCTTACCGGGGACTCTGTAGATAACATTATCGGTGTTAGAGGGATCGGGGAGAAGAAAGCAGACAAACTTCTGAGAGGCAAAACAGAAGCAGAGATGTGGGCTATTATCGTAGAAGAGCTTGGTGAAGACCGGGCGATGGAAAATGGACACTTACTGTATATGTTAAGGACTCAAGATGACTGCTTCACACCACCGGAACTTGGTAGCTAAACATAGTGGCAAGTTCAACAAAAGCAAGGTCTACAAAGACCGCAAGAAAGCGTACAAGCGGGGCTACGAAAAGCACCGGTATCAGACCTCAGTCAGCCAAGGCGAAAGGGAGAAGACTCCAGCAAGCTGTCAGAGACTCGATACTGGATGCTTTCCCCTCACTTGAACCTGATGATGTCAGAAGTACATCGATGGGCGCTGGTGGTGAGGACGTTCAACTGAGTCCTGCGGCTAGACGATTATTTCCGTATTCTGTGGAATGTAAGAATCTAGCAAAGATTGCAGTATACAATTATTATGTCCAAGCAACTGGACACAGTAACCATGAGCCTTTAGTTGTGATCAAACAAGATAGGGCAAAGCCGTTGGCTGTTGTAGACTTAGAACACTTTATGGAGCTTGTAAAGAAATGATCGATCTTAATGAGATGGCTGAAGAATTTGACTGCAATTTTGCCAAGAATAGGCAAGTTGGCGGAGACCATTACGTCTCCAAAGACATTCAGCCTTGGAGTGCAATGGAGTCTTGGATGTCTGAGGAGGCATTCAAGGGATTTATATGGGGTAATGTTATCAAATACATTGCTCGATGGGAGGATAAAGGCGGCAAACATGACTTAGAAAAAGCCCGTCATTATCTTGACAAATTAATAGAAATCGTGTAAACTAATAGGTTCGGTATGACACTTGTAGACCTGATGGAAAAACTAAAACGTGTCGAGGAAGTGACTCTGATGGAGTTACTTGAGATCACTTCAGAAGACCTTGTCAACCGTTTTGTAGATAAGATTGAAAATAACTTCGATGCACTGGAGACAGAATTAGATGACGAAATATCTTGGGATAACGATTGATTATGAAAGAGACCTTAGACTTAGTGATCAAGCGATTAAACTCATGCAGGACTACTATATGTTTGAGCATGAAGACAGTCCTCAGCAAGCCTTTGCACGTGCTTCAGTGGCTTATTGCAATGATGACCTTGACTTGGCACAACGTATCTACGACTATGCTTCAAAAGGTTGGTTTATGTTTGCGTCACCTGTGTTGTCGAACGCACCTGACGATGTACGAAACAATAGGGGCTTGCCTATTAGTTGTTTCCTTACTTACGTGGGGGACAATCTTGATAGCCTTATTGAGCATAATGGTGAAGTAGCATGGCTTTCCGTAAAGGGCGGCGGTGTGGGTGGGCACTGGTCAGATGTGAGAGGGATCAGCGACAAAGCTCCGGGACCAATCCCATTCATGAAAGTGGTGGACGCTCAGATGACAGCGTACAAACAAGGGAAGACAAGGAAGGGAAGTTACGCCGCATACCTAGACGTAAGCCATCCTGACATAGAGGAGTTTATTAGTTTTAAAGTGGCGACTGGTGGGGACATCAATCGCAAGTGTTTCAATTTATTTAATGCTGTGAACATCACAGATGAATTTATGGAGAGTGTAATTAATGACAGAGAATTCAATCTTACAGACCCGCATACAGGAATTGTCAGAGATACAGTCAAGGCTCGCAGACTATGGCAACGAATCCTTGAAGCTCGCTTCAGAACTGGCAGTCCATACCTTAACTTTATCGACACAGCCAGAAAAGGCTTACCGGAAGCTCAAAGAAAGCTTGGATTGTCAATTAATGGCTCTAACCTCTGCAACGAAATCCATCTCGCAACAAGTGAAGAACGCACAGCAGTCTGTTGCCTTAGCTCAGTCAACCTCGAAAAATACGACGAATGGAAATCAAGCGGCATGGTTGGAGACCTTATCCGATTCTTGGACAACGTGCTTCAATACTTTATTGACCACGCACCAGAAGAACTTGGAAAAGCTGTATACTCAGCATACAGAGAGCGTTCAGTCGGTCTTGGAGCAATGGGCTTCCACGGTTATCTCCAAGGAAAAGGCATAGCATGGGAGTCTTGGCAAGCGGCTAGTGAGAACTATGCAATCTTCAGAGAGATTAAAGCCCAGTCTGTTGAGGCCACCTACTCGCTCGCTGTGGAGCGTGGCGAATGTCCTGATGGAGTGGGTTATGGTGTTAGAAATATGCATCTGTTGGCTATTGCTCCTAACGCTAATTCTAGTATCCTATGTGGGTGCTCTGCTAGCATTGAACCACGTATTAGCAACTGCTTTGTCCATCGTACTCGTGCCGGTAGTCATACTGTTCGCAATCCGTACTTGGAGGAACTTCTAGATGAGAAAGGGCAGAACACCAAGAAGGTGTGGCAAAGCATTCTTGAGAATGAAGGCTCTGTTCAGCACTTGGAGTTCTTATCGGATGACGAGAGGGATGTATTTAAAACAGCGTTTGAACTGGATCAGACATGGGTTGTCGAACACGCCGCCAAAAGGCAAGAGTTCATTTGTCAAGGACAATCGGTTAATGTGTTCTTCCCGGCGGGTACTGACAAAGCTATTGTTAATCAGGCACATCTCAAGGCATGGAAGGAAGGACTGAAAGGATTATACTATCTACGGACGACTGCAGGTGTTACAGCAGAGAAGGTTGGGACTAAAGTGGACCGTAATGCACTGAAGGACTTTGAGGATGATGAAGTCTGTGTGAGTTGTCAGGGATAACATATTGTCTATAACGTGTTAAGAAAACGCTAAATAGATAACATAGTATACACAGATGATGCTTTTATGGGTCATTCGTGTAGACCTATCCGCAAAGAAATAGGGATAGATTACATAAAATGTAATTATCTATGCATAGGAATACTATGCAAAGGAGAGAATATGCAAACCGGAATGATTCAAGTGACACGCTTGGAAGAGAATGAAGATGGCTCTGCCAACCTAACGATTGACACAGACGTAGAAGCGACACGGCTGTTGGTTGAGGTTGGACTGACACGACTGTTGGAGATGGCAATAGATAAGGAGGAAGGTTATGAGCTTAAACACACGGATAAAGAAGGCGTGGCTGAAATTATTGAAAGCTCAATGCAACAGGAAGTGGGAGAAGGCTCGCAAGTTACATGCGAAGATCATCGGGTTGGAACTGGAGATTAAAGTTCTTGAAAAATCAGACGGAAAATCTAATTAAGAGATTGGAGTTGATCAAGGACTCCGATCCGTTTAACAAGCGGATACTAAATGACTGCTACGATCACTTTAAAGCTTTACAAGATGAAGTAGATAGGTTAATCTATCATAACAACAACCTAATGAATGTAATCTATCAGAATCAATCAGAACTGGAGAAATAAATGAGTATACTGGAGAGTAACACAACATACAAGCCATTCAAGTATCCGTGGGCTGTGACCTATGCCACTGAGCATGAGCGCATCCACTGGATTGAAGATGAGCTAGAGCTACAAACAGATGTTAATCACTGGAAATCAGATGTCTTATCACAAGCAGAGAAAAATCATATCACCCAAATCCTGCGGTTATTTACGCAGACTGACGTTGCAGTGGGAACAAACTACTTGGAGTATTACATTCCCAAGTTCAAGAACAATGAAATCAGAGCAATGCTCACAGCTTTTGCGAGTCGAGAATTTATCCACCAAAGAGCTTACGCTTTGCTCAATGACACTTTGGGACTACCTGAAGAGGAATTTACCACCTTCTTAGAATATCAGCAAATGTCTGCAAAACTGGAGTTCATGTCCGGATTAGACGTAAATTCTATCAGCGGTACAGCCCTTGCAATTGCACGTTCTGTGCTAAACGAAGGAATGTCACTGTTTAGTGCATTTGCAATGCTCTTGAACTACCAGCGTTATGGCAAGATGCCGGGTATGTGCACAGTTGTTGAATGGAGTGTACGAGATGAATCACAACATGCTGAAGGAATGGCTAAACTATTTAGGGAGTTCTGTAATGAGCACCCACGGATTGTGAATGATGATTTTAAGAAAGATATTTACGAAATGTTCCGTACTGCAGTCAAACTGGAGGACAAAGTTATCGATCTTGCGTATGAGATGGGTGACTTGGAAGGTCTGTCATCAGGAGATGTCAAACAGTACATCCGTTACTTGGCAGACCGCAGACTACTCCAGCTTGGTCTCAAGACGAACTGGAAGGTTAAAGAGAACCCTCTACCGTGGATGGAAGAATTGTTGGGCGGTAGTTCTCTTTCTAACTTCTTTGAGAAGAGAGTGACAGACTATAATGCACATGGCTTGGAAGGAGATGATTGGGGATGGTAAAGATGTATGAAGTATATTGTGGACAGCGTTACATCGGGATCTACAGAGCTTTCAGTGAGACAGATGCAATTGAACAGGCTTACATGAAAACAGGATCAGCCTCTGCCTATACAGGCAATGCTATACATATGTATAGAGCACAGGAGAAATAGTATGGTTAGTTTTAAATTTCATCATGTATTCGGGTTATCTGCTGAGACTGTTCAGTCTCAACCAGTGCTAGGATGGAAACAAGATGAGAACATTGAAGATGCCCAAGTGTACTTCTTCGATGGGTACGTGATTAATATTCCGTTTATGAAAATTATGATCGGAGAAATATTTGACTTTTTTGAGTAGCTTGATCCTCCAGTGAAAGCGTTGCCCCTCTTCGGAGGGGCTTTTTTATTCTTCTTCTCTTGATACTTCCGCACGAATGTCTTGGATTAGTTGCAATCTATACGCAGTTGCCCAAGCATCAAATCTTTTAATTTCCTCTTTAGTCATTGGAGTTTTATTCAATGCTTTCTTAAGAACTTTAGCTATTCTTGGGCTAACAGCCGCTTCCGCTAGTTTTCGTGGATCACGCATAGCAGATCTAACAACTTCAGCAAAACTTGCTAGTGTCTGCGCTGGATATCGCCCAGCAGTACCAAAGAAAACACCCTGAGCATCAGAGTTGATATTGGCTAAATCCTTGATCATGTCTCCACGAGGTGGTGCACCTTTAACACCGTATTGTTTAATGATACGATCAACACTTGGTATGAAGTCTTTCATGTTTTTAATAACTTCAAAAGACTGTCTACCTTTAAAAAATTGGTTTTCTTTAATCAATTGATTCATTTCAGACATAAAATCTTGTACGTCTAAAAACTTTTCATTCACTGTTCTACCGGGTGTTGAATTTTTAGCTATGACATCTTCAATAATAGATTTACGGATCATAGGGATTAATTCTGGACGATCTGCTTGTAGCAATGCTTTAACAATCGGAATTTCTTTATTCCCTACTTGTTTTACCGTTGCTATAATATCCTCTGAATTTAAGGCGTGAATGTTTTTATCCATAAATTTGATGAAAGGAATATCAGCCCAAGTTTTCATATCCTTTAATGAGCGATTATAAAAATCCCTTGCTTCTTTTAATTGACCTGCGGCAATATCTCCGCTAGAAGCGGCATCATCAATGATTTGCTTCATAGCAGAGCCAAGCTCTCTTCCAATAGCTCTGGTTGTTCCCGGATTGACATCACCAAACTTTGCATGTGATCCTGTAAAAGCCATTTCTCCAATATCTTGAAGATGTTTTTGGAGCTCTGAAGGACTTAAATTACGCACATCCCCACGTATCTTAGTTTTAGTCTCTATACGCTCCATACCACCGCCGGGTTTACGCTTCATTTGGGATAACGACTCAACCTTAGTGCCGGTCAGGGACTCTTCTAATCGAGTTAACGCTTGAGCAATAGGATCTGCTGTGATCGTTGTTTCATCTGTGATGTATTTGGTACGAAGCTCATCAATCTTTGCTAAAATAGGGGACATGTTAAATGTAGCATCTGTTTCCTCAAGTTTGTTAAACTTCGCTCGTGTTTCCGCTTTAAACTTATTTTGCCTTGCGGTTTTAAAAGCATCGTAGTTAGCAACTAATGCGTCTTCTAACTCAGGACCACGTAGCGCTTTTGTCTCTACAAGGTCATACTGCTTCATAAAAAACTTAGGTACAGCTTGAGCGTTATTAACATCCAAATCGATAATAATGCTACCTTCTGGTGAGTTTCGTAGCGTGTTTTCTAATACTAGCTGAGCGCTATCCCCTGTCGCCTGACCACGTGTCAGATTAAATCCGTATTTCTCTCCGGCTTCAATTGCTTGTAAAGCCGCTTCCCCTTTACCGGTGGTTACGCCGCCTAGCTCTTTAGATTGTTCTTGCCTTAATCGTTGCGCTACCTTTATTCTTTCGGCATCAGAACTAGCCCTTGTTAAACTAGGGGTGGCCGATACTCCGGGGACTGTGGTAGTAATAGCCGAAACTTCAGGACCAGCCATCGGTATCGCTTCTAATACCAATGCCGTTGTAGGACTTGCTGGGCGTATCACATCAGCCGCTTGTTTTCGGATTAATTCTGCTGTTACTGCCGCTGTATACACTGCAGGGCCAGCCGCTAATGCTGGTAAAGTTTCAACAGCCGCCTCACCAATATTTTCAACAGCTTGACCAAGAGTTGACCTAGCTTCTCTTTCACCCCATTCCCCAGCTAAAAATTTATATGCGTCACCGGGCTGTAACCATTCAGGTGTAAAATCTGCTTCATATCCTAGCTTCTGTGCGGCTGATTCAGCACCAGAGGCGATAAGGGCTGGTATTTCATAAGGGAGCGAAAGAATTCCAGACGCTCCTTTGACTAACCCGCCAACAACATCAGCGGCTAAACTATCTCCACGAGCAAACTCTTTGACGCCTAGCACATCTGATGTAGATTTTACAATCGGACTCACTGTTTGGCTGGCTGTCTGTAAAGCCTGTGTTACCATACTTCGTCCAGAAGAAGAAGGAGTTGCTCTAGCTGTTTCAATTGCTTCAATAGCTTCATTAGCTATAGCTGTATACTTAGCTTTCTCAGCTTCAGTTGTTGCCCGTTGCATTTGTTGAATAGCGTCTTGTGCAATTTGGTTTAACTGAGTGACATTAGCCATTATCGTTTAGCCTCTTCTAATCTCTTTTTCATATTTTCGGGAGAATTAGGGTCATTAGTTTTAAGCTGACTCACTTTTCTAGCAAACGCTAATTGATCTAAGGATAGCTCCCTCATCTCTTCTTCAGTTAAACGATCTGAATAGTTCTGTTGCATATAATCATAGCGTTCCACAATTTTCTTTTCTTGGAATTGTTTTGCAAACCCTGAAGGATTATTCATATTTGCTGGATCGTCAAAATAAGCCAACAACGCTGAGTTGTATTCTTTTTCAGCTTGTGCAATTTTAGCAATACCATTTAAGTATTGTAACATTTCTTCAGGGTTTGCTGTGGCCGAAATTGTTCCTTCTAATACTAAAGCAACATCTTTATCAGAAGCGACACCCGGAGGAAGCGCACTAAGAATTGACAAGTTTTTAATACGACTGTATTTTGCACGAATAGATGAAATCGGGTCTTCTTTACCAAAGAATGATTTAAGCATTTCTTGAGTAACAGCCGAAGCACCTGCTGGCATTTCTGCCGCCTTACTTTCAATCTGAAGAATTAAATCTGTTACCTCAGCATTAAGTAAATTAGCGTCTCCAGTTGATTTAATAGAATCTGCAACGACTCTTTCATACGCAGGAGAATTAGAAATCCCAAATCTTTGACCTTCAGTTGCTACTTTTACTTTAGCGGCTCGCACATCTTTAGGATCAGCATTTGGATCATCTCGTAAATTGAGATAATTTTGCATGGACTCCAAATACTGTGTTGCTTCTTGTTGTCCAGCAGTCGCTTCTTTACCTTCTTTGTCAAGTTTAGCAAGTTCTGTTAACTGGGTTGAAATAGCCTCAACAAATCCTGCTTTATTTTGCGAATTTGAAATCACGGTGGCAATGCTTTCCGAAAAACCAATGTCTTTCAGAGCTTGCTTATCACCCGCTAACGATAGAATAGAATCTAATTTGTCTTTTTCAGTTTTAGCGGCATCGATCTTTCGACGTTCTTCAGCGGCTCGACGCCTTTCTTCTTTTTCGTTTCTAACACGGCTTAACAAACGATCTTTGTTGCTTTCCATCCATGTTTCAACATCTCGTTTTTCTCTTTGGACAATTCGCAATTCTTCCGCAACTTTTCGCTCTTCTTGTTGGTTTAGTCGAACTTCTTGAGCCGCCGCACGAGCCTCTGCAGTATCTTGCAAGCCTCTAGCACGTAAGCGATCTACAATTCCCTCAGCACGTTCTGACAATTGAGTAGCCGCACCAGTCAAACCGATAGCCGCTAACTGCTTGGCCGCTTCTTTCATTGCGGCAGGGTCATTAGTATCTAACCCTTTCATAATCGACTGAGCCTGACCAGCTTGACGCTCTTCAGGGCTCACAAACGCCTGTGACAAGGCTTGTTGTGCATCCCCGTACCCTAGCATACCTGCAACGCTACCAGCCGCTGTAGAGGCTCTACGTGCGATCTGGTTCATATCTACGCCCTGCTGAGCCATCTCTCCAGCCGCAAACGAGCGAAGTAAGCCCGGTAAAGCTGTGGTGGCTGAGACAGGTGCACCAAGTAACTGAGCCTGTGATGTGGAGCGCTGACGAAGCTTAGCAAGCTGTTCTTCACGAACTTGCTGAGGAGTCTTAAGCATATCTAGAATCATTGACTGTGCCATTATAGCTCCTTAATCGAAATAGTTGCCTTCATCGTCTTGAACAGAGTTGCCTGAAGCATACTCTAATGCCGCATTAACTGCATCAGAAGTAGCGCTACTACCTCCACTGCCAATTCCTAATGCATCAAGTAACGATTGATAAGGTGATGTTTGACCTGCTGTGGCTTCAGCACCGAAGTACGCCGCCAATGCATCTGCCAAGCCACGGACACGCTGACCCTCAAGAGCCGCCGCCGCTGTACCAGCACCTGTCTGCGCTTCAAGACCAGCAATACCGCCTTTGTAAAGTGCTTCAGACTGACCAAGACCTGCGGACTGTGCGATGTTGGCTAGGTTGACTGCTGGAGTCAATGCCGCCAGAGCTTGTGTCTCTGGAGCAAATGCCGCACCTAACATTCCTGAGATATTCTGGATGTTTTGCCCGGTTAGTGCACCTGCCTGAGACAATGCAGAAAGAATGTCAGCAGATTCTTGCTCTCTGAGGGATTGTTCAAGTGCTAATTGCTCTGGTGTAGCTCCGCCATACAACATTGAGCTTGTGCCGCCTCGCCCTTGAGCGTATAGACGTTGCTCCAGAGCTTGACGCTGACGCTCAATACCGGGTGCTCGCATTGTTTGTAGCTGGCTGTATAGCTGATCAGGAGTGACCTGAGTTGCTGGAACAGCACCCAATGCCTGACTCAGTAAGCCTTGTTGAATAGCGGCTGGAGTCTCTCCAAGTTGCTGTGTTAACTGACCGCCAGCGCCGACTTGAGTAGTACCGGTTCCTGTTGTTACAGTGAACGGAGTAAACTCAGCCGCCTGTGCCGCAGTCTGCCCAAGCTGTGTAGCCTGTCCAGATAAGTCAGTCCCTAAACTTTTAAGATAATCAATTTGATCCCCTGAGAGCTCATATGGCAAGACAGCCGATGCTAGCTGACCACCTGCTCCAATTAAATCTGCTAAACCCGGCATTAGTATGTTCCTCCGTCAATAGTACCGGCTGTTAAAGTTCCCGTGACGTTGACTGTGGGGGCTGTCAATGTGCCAGTAAATGTAGGGGATGCCGCATCCGACTTAGTTGCTACCGCAGTTTGAATAGCATCGAATTCGTCATCAATTTCTGAGCCTTTAATGATTTTGGCTGGATTGCCTGATGCCAAGCTATCCTTTACCGTAAAGTTCGTTGTCTTCGTATAGTTTGACATTAGATCGTCCTTCCTATAATAGCTTGTGCTGTTAATCGTTGAATCGAAACTTGAGCTCCATTGACCTCAGCTTCAATACCAAGCTGTACTACTTGACCGCCGCCAGATGCGTTGACATTTGGACGGTTAACAAGAACACCGGCATTAAATTCACCGATGTTATATTCTGCAATGTTATACTCTGCAATGACTTGTGTTGATAATGTAAAGCGCTTTTTCTTATAAGCATATGAATAATCATAGCCCCAGTTCAGCGTTACATCAGTCGCAGATCCACCAATAATTGTGATCTTTAAATTCTTTAATAGCTTTAGATTTGATGGAGCCCCGAAGTCAATGTAGTTGGTAAAGTACGACATTTGGTATGCTACACCGTTGTCAGTAAACCCATCGTACTTAGCAATCCCCGCAGACTTACCTAGTAACAAGTCACCTCCACGTGTTCTACAAAATGCCTGTGGAGCGATTGTATCCCATTGTGTCGAGCGATGAGAACCATCTTGTAACGGAGCTCTCATGTCAAAACAATAGGTAATGTTGGTTGTTGGTAAGTGAAGTAAGTAAAACGCTTCTTCAGGAGAATAAACTGAAAAGATGTTTCCTGTTTCAGTTTGTAAAAAGTTAGTTAGCTCAGTACGAATGTTTTTAGAAATATCAGTCATCGGTGCTGACTTTTCTTGAATAGTACGTTTTAAACTACGCACTCCTGAGTCAGAAAGAAATATAAGATCTGTTCCTGTGACCTGCACTGAGTCTCTAGCAATACAACCGATACCAACAATAGTATCCGCAATTTTCATGGTAGCAGGGTCTTCAGCGCCAACGTACAAAAGAATCTGACGCTTTCCAAAGATAGCCAATACCCCATTATGCACCGCAAGCGCAGTAATCTCATCCGCACCGTCAGGCCAGACTTTGGAGATATCTATAGAACCAGAACTTCCCGTGTCCCAAGCGGCTCCAATGAGTAAATCGCTCCAGTAGACAGTGGTGTTATTGGTTGACGTTTTGGCAACCCAGAGTCTACCAAAGCCAGACTGAACAATATCACCAGCAGGTACAGTACCGGAGTAATCCGGGTGTGCGCTAACTTCATCACAAGTGGTCCCATCATAGTAAATAGGATCAGACCCCTCACGGAACAAGTAATGTATACCGTTTAAAGTAGCGTGATCGTATAGACCATCGGACACTGTATGTGATGCCGGTGTAATATCAGTAAGTGTTGTTGTGCCTTTGTAGATAGCTGTAGAGCTACTTGAAATAACTTCAGTAGTTCCATCAGCCTTAATAAATTCTCCGATAGAGACTATCGAGTCTCCGCCAGATGTCGTTTCGTATGTCCATCCTTTGCGAGCACCGATACGTCCAAACTGGTCAATGACGCAATTGTCAGCAACCAATGCAAACTGTTCAGGCAATGAAGTTGGAGAGTCTTGGGTGTTAAGCCCGTAGAATCCCGGAGCCTGAATTGCAATACTTTGTAGCTGTTTAGCCATTAGACTGTTGTCCAGATAGTTTCGTCAGGACTTAACCCGGCATCAAATGCCACTGCGTTAGAAAGTTCTTGTTGTGCAAAGATTGCTTGCTCAGCCGCTGATTGACCACCGGTTTCACCTCGTTCACGTAGAGCATATGAATACGCCCATTGAACAATAGGGAATGTTGGGACGGATACTGTGTCCGTGTCTGAGGTCAAATCTGATGGACGTTTGACTGCATATACACTGATTGATTTAACAGCATCTGGTGTCCGGTAGAAGCGAAGTTGTGCATCACCGTTACCATCTAAGCCGTCAATAGCGTAATATGATATTGGTCCTTGTGCAGATTCTGATTGCAGATTCAGTTTACGAATACGTTGTAAAGACTCTTGTAATACTTCGACATTCTCAGTCTCATTATGTACATACAGAATCTTAGAACGAACACCAAAGTCCGTTAAAGAATATTGGGCAGTCCCTGCAACCGTTGTGATGTCGTAAGTATACCTAAGACCTGTCCAGTCCCAAGTGTCTTCAACCAATCTCTTGGCATCATTGACAAAATCACCGATGAGTTTGGAATAATCCGATTCATCGATGGTAGTAACTTCTTCTTCACGAAGTTTACGCAGAACTGCGTTGACAAGCTGTAAGTAAGTCATAACTATATGTTACCATAAAAGTTGTTAAATGTCAAGAAAAACTTCTTCCTAATACTTCACGTGAGAACAATGGTTCTTCATTCTGAGCTAGGTCAAACTCTGATTGTAAAGAAGCGACTTCTTCATCCTCTTTAGTCGGGATATCAGGCTGACCACCTTCAAGCAATTGAGCTAAACCAATCATTTGAAACTCAGGATTAAGATCAAGCGTATTGACATCAATACCCATGTCTCCTAGTTCTTTGAGATTGTAGTCTCCAATGTCTGAAGTTTTGTAGCCGCTGAAATCTACTTTAGGAATGTT
>Ga0208898_1000554_pt1 | contig 28873 bp, 46 predicted proteins | sample VirMetDEL_Mar_4_FD_184513 | JGI IMG/M metagenome (GOLD analysis project Ga0208898, IMG submission 184513) | Aqueous microbial communities from the Delaware River and Bay under freshwater to marine salinity gradient to study organic matter... | ecosystem: Environmental > Aquatic > Marine >...
TGTGTCCGGGATTCTAAATTTGCATATTTAGCAAAATCATCACGATCTAATAAAGCCAATGCAGCTTTTTCATAATTCACTTGACCTCTTAGATCTCTATAACTTTCTAAGTTAGCAGTAATCTTTGTCCAATTTTGTATTTGTAATAATTTTTGTCTTTTCTTTTCGGCTGACATAAATTCCAAAGTATCAAAAGTGTCTTTTGCTGCTTTAGCAGATGCCGCAGCATCATTCATATTATTTTTATATTCGCCTTCTAATTCATCAAAAAGATCCCTGGCTTCATTAGCCTGATCTCTTGTGATGGTTCCTTCATTTTCAGCATTGATAATACAATCTTTAAAACTCATTCAACACATCCTCTTAATCTATCTAACATAGCTTGATCTTGTTCGATCTCATTGCGAATATCACGTACACTTTGCGACTGCACAACAGTTGCGCCTGTTTCTGGATCAATAATTTCCTCAATGGGAATTTCTAATGTTTCATCTAAATCTGGAATAGATAATAGATCGTTTTCTAATTGATCTCCTTGTTCTACAAATCCTTTACCGCCTACTTCTTCAAAGGCATCTACTTGGCTTTCTGCGACATCCTCAAACGTGTCCCCTTTCTGCGCAACATTGATAGGCTGTCCAACATCGCCAGATGTAACCCTGTCGATATCGCCTGATTCAATTGATCGTCTGACAGCATCGAGGAATCCCTCAGTAGATTGTCTATAGCTTCCGGTATCTCTCGCTGTTCTTGCTGCGGCTGTGAGCGCATCCGAGAGCGGACCCGCTTTGTTCGCAAGGGCTTGGATGATTGCGATTGCTTTTTCGTCATTTTCTGCTCTCCTAATGTTTTCATTACGTGCTAATACGTTACCTGCATCTTCCATTTTACTTGCATTTTTAACTAAAGTATTGAAAGCTGCCTTGTCTCGTCTTAATGCTTTTATAGTGTTATCTAATATCTTTGCTCTTTCAATGAAATAACTTTCTACAAACAGTTCTTCACCGAATAAAGATTCTTGTGTTATTTTTTCTCCACCTGTTTCTCTAATTTGTCTAACAATAGATTCAGCCTGGAACGCATTAGATGGATCTGTCTTATTTAATATTTGTATTGCATTTAATTGTAGTCCTGGATCTTCTATTAATTTACCTACAATAGAACCGTATTTAGGATTAAGTACACCATTGACAATAGAACTAAAGGCTTCATCTGATAATAAAACCAATCCTTGTGCTTGTTGAACTAATGCAGATGATGGTGGTAATTCACCAATTTGTGTTGGATCCATTCTTAATATTTTTGCTGCATCAATGGCTGTTCCTGTTCCCTCAGAAATATTTTTTACAGCAGCAATAACTCTAGCCATTTCTGGTGTAATGCCATCTTTTTCACGTAAGATAAATCCATACAATGCAATATCTTGTGTAGGATCTTGAGCAGATAATCTTTTAGCCAGGCCTAATCTTTGATGTCCATCTGCTATAAATTGTCTGCCATCTGCATACTCAAAAACGGTAACAGTGCCTGATTTAATAGGATCCCATTTAGTGATTCCTTGCAATCTTTTGCTAACGCCAAACTCATCACCGCCTGCTTTAAACTGAAATGTCTCTGCATCTACTTGTATATTAGCTGGATCTAATCTTGTTAATAAAGGATCGGCATTATCCATTTCAAATAGATTCCTGGATCCTGTATTGCTTTCAGATATATCTGGCATCCTGGGCGCTTCTGCTTGTGATAAGGCCCTGGTTGCTTCGTTTAATCTTGATTGTGATTCAGTAAAGTCTGCATCATTAGTATTTCTTAAAGCATTGGCTTCATCTTCTAAAATATCAATAGTTGTTTCTAACGTATTGGTATTTCTATTTCTTTGAATTAAGCCTGTGTTTCTTAATGCTTCAATTCCTCTTTGTGTTTGCTGTTTGGTTAAATTATAAGTTGCATTTAATCCTCTAAATGCTGCTGGTAGTGCAGCACCTACTGTTCCTGCGGCTGCAACATTTGTCCAGAATTGTTCCGCAGTATATTCTAATCCTAGTTCGTTATACCATTGTGCAACCTCTGGTTGAATCATGGCTTCTACACCAGCATTAACCATAAACTCTCTAAATAATAATGTACTTAATTTAGTTCCCTGCCCAAATGGTATAATCATTGAAGCAATATTTATTGGATCTGTAGCTGCACCAGCCATACCTCCTGCAAATCTTGCTAACCCTCCCTGGAATCCAGGAGTCCTTGTAGCTATCTCATTAAATTGTTGGTTATATTCTAAAGCCTGGTTTCTTGCCCTGCTTTCTATTTCTTCTTGTGTAACCCATTGCAAATCATTTAATGTGTCTGGATTTTGTTGAATAATGTTTACAATACTATTTATATAAGATGAATAAGGATTAACTGAACCATTGGTTAAATCATATACAAAAGAGTCAACTTCTCTAACGGAAATTGGATTAATTAAATTCATTTCCATTCTTTCATTAATAGTATCAATCACTGGCCCCCACTGATCTCCAATCATATTTTCCATGCTAAAAGTATTTTCCATCGCTCTAACTTGATGGAACGCAGCATTAAAATTTTCTATTAACCCACCTCTGCTTTGAGTTATAACGCTTTGTGGATCAGTAAGTGTAGGATCTTTTACCCCGGTATATAAGGTCATTGTAATAACCAGCTATTCTCTAAGAGATTAAGATATAAAGGATTGCCATCTCTATCACCTATCTTTTCAAAAGTAGGTATTCCACCACTAAAAAAATTCATATTTTTACGAACCAGATAATAGTTACCCATACCTGCTTCACTTTGTTGTAATACATAATCACCATTATTAATATCCTCAATCATTCCTGGATCAATATTAGTAGATTCTGTTATTTGCTGTAATTGTTCAAATGTTAAATTGTCTAACATGGTTTCATATTGGTCAGCATTGTAACCAGGCATTAATAGTGTAGGTTGGTCATTTACATCTTGGATGCCGCCTGTGCCAGATTGATTGTCATATCCTAATAATTCATTGATCGAATCAATATATAAACTATCATCAAACATATTTAATTTACGAGCATCTTGTGCTTTCTTTGTATATAACGCTTCTGCCAATGTCATTGTTGATCCATATAATTCTGGCGTATATGACAAAGCATTTTGTAATTGATTATCTTGTATCATACGTACATCAACAGTGTTTATTGTTGCCTGTATACCACTTGCTATTAATTCTTGTCCTGCTAATACATTTCTAGCTGTTTTTGCCTGGCCTATATTTAATAATCCACCTACTAAAGCCATATTAGAATCAATACCATTTATTTGGGCAAATACTTCAGGTGCATAATTACCAAAGTTTTGTGTAACAGTTTGTAATAAAGTTAATTTGGTCATTGCATCACCAGACGCATAAGTTTCTGCCAATGTATTTGCTTCTAAACTTGTTAAGAATTTTAATGGACCACCATACAAAGACCTTACTGCCAGCCCATCTTCGATTCTTTTTGGTATAGACGCAGCTAATGCTTCTGGTGTAGAAAAATCTAATGGACTGGATGTAATTTGTCCCATTGTTTGCCCCAAAGAAATAGGATCACTCTCTCTCTTATTTTTCATGGTAGTTAGAAGGCTCTGTCCTAACTCAAATATCTTTGTTTCCATAAGATCATCCATGCCTTCCATACCTATTCCCTCTAATCCTTGATCTCGCATTACGCTTAATAATTCTTCTAATCTGATAGGTCTCATAGATTTAAAAGTGGAAACTGTATTATTAATAAATTGGAATGTATTTAATTGATCGTATAGCTCTCCCTGGAATGGAGTAGGCAAAGCTGCAATTCTATCTTCCATAGCAATAATCCTATCTGGTTGGACTATGCCTTCATTGGTAATAATTGTTTCAAAGTCTCTAATATTAGATGATATTTCTCTGGATTGACCTTCTGCAATAGATACTTTAGCGTTTACCATACCGCTTAATGCGGTTAATAAACTTCGATTATCATTAATTGATAATTCTGGTAATGGGTTTGCCTGGATTTCATTAATATAATCTAACTGGTTTTCAAAGTTTAAAGTTTGAAAGTTATAAATAGCATTTTCTTTTGCGGCAATTGAAGCTGCATTATTTTTATTTTGTAGATTATTTTTATAGGCGTCTAATTGTTCACTGGTTAATGAACCTAAAGCGTCAATACTTGCTATTGCTTCTGATCTCTCTCTATAGCTTGGTAATGCAGATATTTGTGATTCAATATAATATCCTGTTACTTGATTTTCTAAAGAAATTAATTGTTGTTGTTTTATTTCATCAAATATATTTTGATCTAAAATACTTTGCCTGGCGCTTTCTAATACATTAGCTGTATCTTGATCCATGATACCGCCTGTAGCAATAAGGCTATTTCTTATCTGATCAAGCCTTTGCGTTTGTAGCGCTTCAAATTCAACAGTTTCCGCTTGTTGTTGTAAAACATTGTATCTATTTAAATATTGTGAATCAGCATTAGCTGCTACTGTTTCTAATCTGTTTCTTAATGATGCGGCAACCCCGGCATCAAATTGACTTAGTGATGCAGAAAATCCATCAACAACATCTAATAATTGAGAATTAACATTTTCATAAGGTGTTGTATTAAGTTGAGCATCTGCCAAGATTCTATCAATTTCAAATCTTGCTTGACTCTCAATTCTGTCTGCACCTACTCTGTTTGCTAATGCGTAAGCAGCTCTCTCTGCTTCAGTTCTTGGTCCACCTCTTTGTGATATTTGTTCTAGTATAGAAGCATCGCCAAATTCATATACTGCCTGCTCTCCTTCTCTCCGTCTTTTTTCTTTAACTTTAGTAGATACAAATTCTTGCATACGTGCTAAATCACCACGTATCATTTCTGTTCTAGCAGTTGTACTAGGTCGTTGTAATCTGGGAGGGGCTACTGCTTGTATGCCTGTTTTTGTATATCTAGGTAACTGTGCCATTATGTTGTACTCCTAGTACCAATAATTTGACCTGATGGTGTCATTCTTTGTGCACTAACATTTAATGCAGATAGCTGTGCTGGTTTAGTAAATTTAAAAGGATTATTTTGTGCAATATCTAATAAGTTAAAGCCAGCATTAATTAATGCACTATCTCTATAACCCTTGCGTGCATCTACGCCAGCTTCCGCAAACAGTCTTGCTTGTGCGCCTGCACCTGCATATTCTAAAGTTGCATTATCCCTGGCAATGTAATATTCCATGACTGCATCCCTAGTGCTTTGTTCTGCTACAGCAAATGGATTGCCTGTAGTAGCTTCAATACCACTGGCTGCTGCCCTTGCTGCTGTTGTTGCTAATACTTTGTTAAGATTATTTAAAATATCAGCACCTTGCTGTCTATAGGATATAGCAGCACTTCTGCCTTGTAATAAAGCATCGGCTGCTGCCTGATCATATTGTTCTTGTGTTTGCTTACCTTGTTCTTTGGTAAGATCATATTGTTTCTTACCTAAGAATAATTGAACGCCTGTTGTAATTGCAGGCAATAACCAAGTTGGCATTTATCTGTCTCCTATAATCATATTAATTACCGATACTCATTCGATATTCTAATCCTAATAATGTCATCTTTAATGGTACGGTCTGAGTTATCGTTATCTGGCCTGTATCACTAAAGCCTAAAATTCCATGTACAGTTTTTACACCTGTATATTCTTCGATGGGCGTATCTAATACAGCTTCACCAAAGTTTCTAAATGATATTTCTGTACCATTTATATTAATGCTTTGTGTTTCATAAACTAAAGCATCTATTTGTATTATACGCTTTTTAACACCCTGGACACTGCCTGTTGATAATCTTGGTTCAGTTGGCATCGTAACAATAGATACAGTAAAGTCTAATCCAACTTCATAGCTAGATGTTGCTGCAGTATCAAAGGTAACAGTATAAGGTGACGCTGGTACAGTCTGACTGTTCTCAATTGCACCATCTCTAATGATGGCTATTTCTTTAGCTTCTAAATGCGTAACATTAACACTAGCTGCTGCACCCCCGGTTAATGCACTATCTAATGTTAGAGTATTATCAAACTTCTCTAAATAATATTTATCAACACTATTAATGGTTCTTTTAACAATAACGTAGACATCATCTATTTCTACTGCAACAGCTTTAAATAAACCATCGGTAGTAAAATTACTAGGGGCAATAACATTCTGTACTGCCAATATAGAATAGACTGTCATAGATCCATCATCGGCATTAACAATAAATAATCTATCGGTTTCGTCTGTGCTAGTAGCTCGTCTAATAGCCAGATCAGTTGGTGTCTTAATAAGATGTGAACTTAATACAGATAATGTTGTTGACTGATAACTGTTAGTTGAATCTGTATATTGGAAACTGATTAATGATTTACCTTGTCTTTGTACAAATACCGTAGCACCGTTTAGATCTTCAATCGGTACACCAGGCTTACTGCCATATCTTGATTGTGCTTTAACCTGGAAGTTAGATGGAGTAATAGGTTCTCCAAACGATTGAGCCACTACAAACTCAGATGCAGTAGTAAAGATTCTTAAATCACCTGATGAGGTAATATTAGTAATAACGTTTAGCTGATTGGTGTTAATCGTAGCTTCTACACCTTCATCATCTAATGCAGTGCCAGGATCGAAGTTAAAGTAATCAGCAATCCTAGAACCCCATATTGTGTTAGGTCTTGCATCTGTACCACCAAAATATAATCGTTGTTGATGGAAGGTTACAGCTTTAGGCCATCCTCTTGTATCTGACCAGGTATTCTCGTAACCATGCTCTGATTCCCAGTTGCCTGATGTAATGGCTGATGTATCAAAGAAAGGAATAGTAACGTATGCTTTGACTGATGTGGCAGAAACATATTGTACAATTCTAGCTCTACCGAATCCGTTTTTAACATTAACGTATTCACCTACTGCTGCTGGTTTGTATGCCTTAATATCATAGCTAGATGTTGCATCTGGTGCAGTATCCCATGCTGGAAAGACTGATAATAATTTAGTTGCAGCTACATAATCTTCTACGTGCCTGGTTTGTCCTGCGCCTGTACCAGATGTAATTTCTATAAACATACCGTTAGGTTGGTCATCAGTAGTAAAACTTGATGCTGCTTTTAATGTAATAGTATCTGCGCCACCACCTTGGGCTGTACCTGTATCAGTAGTAACTGAAGATGCGTTTAAAGTAATATTGCCTGTGGTAGCACTAGGAGTAACAGTAAAGGTAGGTTCATGGTAATCCTGGGTAAATGGATATTGAGGAATAAAAGATAAATCTAATTGCTCAAAAGTCCATTCAGTATCAGCATCACGTACTAGTCTGTATGGATGTAAATCACCATGAGCTAGAATAATAGTATCAATCGCTTGAGTATAATTGAGTTCATCAATCATATCTGCTGTTATTGCGGTTGCTGTTATATAATCATTGCCTGATGAATTAATGTTGGTTTGTAATACGCCAGCTTTAAATACATAAATACGACCAGCTACAACGACTAAGGTATAACTATCATTAACACTAAACTCAAAAGGTATGAGCTTGAACTTGGTAAAAGAACTACCGAAGTCATGTATAAACTTAAGACCGTCTCTACGCTTTACACCGCCTTGTGGTTGTACATATACGTTAGTTGCTGTCTCTAAAGCGTTTTGATATTGGTCAAGATCAGTTCTTGCTTTTAGTAATGGATCAAGTTCGCCAACACTAAAGTTCGTCTGAAACTGAACGATCTTAGCCATCTTAACCTCTTACATCTATAAGCGAATAATCCTCAATAACTTCTGGTGGTTTGCCACGACTATCCGTATTCATTGCTTGTCTAAATAATCCACCTCTAAGATTTTCTCCGGGTGTACCAAAAGCTACATTGTTATAGTAATCTGCTTTAGATATTTGATCGGTAATTACTACTGATAATTCAGCAGCTAAAGCGTGTTTAAGTAAATGCACAAAGTAGGGTGGCATCTTACTTTCTGAAACTGTGTATTGATAATCTATATAGACTGTGGGTAAGTTTGTGAATAACTTATCTTCGTATATTTCCCATCCATGGTGCATTGGTCTTTCTGTATTACCGTTGCTTGCAAAGACTGCAATAACACCAGATAACATATCACCTGGTAATTGATAGGAATAAGTCCATTCATTGATAGGAGCAGTAACTAACTGTCCTAGTTCTACTTTTTTCATACTCCATGACCAAGGATATCGGCCAATCAAAGTATCTCTGACATCATAATATAAGCGACTACAAGCCTGTGCTGCATCTGTTCCTTCAGTAAACGAGGAAAGGGGCGATGCCCCCATGAGTATTAATGCGTCTGAACAAATGCTTAAGTCTGTATCGCCTGCTGCCATAAATAAATCCTAAGTAGGTAGGGGGCGGTTAAGCCCCCATACCCGGTTGGTTTAGTCAGAATCTGTAGAGGTAACTGTCAAACCATCAGTAACGTCAACAACGCCACCTGAGTTTGAAGCTACATAACAAATGCTAACTGCTTGAGTTCCACCAGTGGAAGATCTTACGAAGATAATATCTCCAACGTTAAGAACGTCAGATAGGGTATTGAAATACCCAGCAGTATTTATATCTCCGATTGCATCTGCTGATGAATATGCGTATAAAGCCACGCTGTTACCTGCTTTAGAAGCAGAAACAGTTGACCATCCAGTTGATGAATATGCCATGATCTACCTCCTTTATTCAGTACAGCTAATTTGTACAATGCCTTCATCGTCAATAGCGATTGCGCCAGCAGAGAACATTGAGCTTACTAAGAAAGATGTTTTCTCAGGAACATAGTTCACCTCGGTTTTTTGCGCCATTGATTCTGCATAACCTAAAGAATCTTTATGCCATGCATAGCAAGTACGAGTTGATGGTTTTGGAAGTCCACCTTCATCACGATCACCCATGGTTAGGATGTTGAAGCCCATGAACGTATTGATTTCGCCACGAACAAGAGCTTTCACAGCAGCATAGTCTGCGCTGGTGATTTCGGTTTCGCCTAATAGAGCATCTAGTTGGCTAGCGTGCATGAGAAGGTATCTGTCCTCAGAAGGAACATTGTTCTCATTAAGTGCTTTAGCAGCAGCACGTAGTTTTTCGATGTTCATGTTTGAGCCTGCGCCACCTACAGAAGTAGCAACAGTTGAAGGGCTAGCAGCAGCATCAAGTGCATCTATGCAGATTTGATCCATTCTTCTAGCGATTGATTTTGATACTACCTCAACGAGTTCTCTCCTCTCATCAAAGTTGATGTGAGACTGATGGAAAATATCGCTGTATTCTGCAGCAATATAATCTGTCAATGAAAGAGTGACTTGTGAGTAAGTAACGTTTAGAGGTGTTACATCAGTTTGTGGAACACGAACGCTAGCAACACCTTTGCCAATTTTAGGGAATTTGACGGTGTTACCTTGTACATTTGAGCGAGCGCGCATTGTGCCACGTAATAATGCTTCACCTTGATACGCTTGTTTAACTTCTGATTCAAACAGAGTTACAAACGCTGTGCTTACATTTTGAGCCATTGGTACTCTCCAATAAAATTAAAAATAAAAATTAACTTATCGCACACCGTTAGCCATAGAGGGCGGTTACTTGTAGGTTATAGACCTACCGACTAATGGGTTCACCACGTAGTTGGGCCGAATGGTTATCCAACACTCTATTTGTAAACTAAAACAATAATTTATGCAAGCTTTTTAACTATTTGCTTCCATCCATTGTTTCTCAATACTCTGTCTCCAGGCTGCATCTGTTTTCCATCTAGGATCTGCAATGGCTTGTTCTAAGTCTAATTTAGATATTTGTGGAGTATTTACTACAGCATTAACAGGTATAGATTCATTGGTAATAGATTGATGGTATTTTAAGAAAGCATTGATAGCAGGTGCGCTATTTAGAGTATTAGCTAGTGTATCTCTTTCATTGGGTGTAAGAGGTGCTTTAGTTAATAATCTTTCAGCCATAGCTATTTTTTCTTTAGCATTTGGTCCAAGCTTTTGCATTTCAGATTGCAAATCACGCTCTTGTTGTTCTGCAATATCTTTGGTTTGCGCAAAAATCTGTTGTGTTAATTCATCAAAGGCTTTTTGACTAACACCGTTTTCTTTTGCCCACTCAGTGATAATAGCAAGTCCAGGATCTTCTGGATCTAAGCCATCCTCAACCAACGCTTCAATGTTGTAATCACCATCTGGAGCCTTGTGCTTTCCTGAGCGGAATTGCTTTTCGAGTTCGTTGTAGCTTTTGGCGAGCTTTTCGATGTCTGGACCTTCTTCACCCCAGAACTTTTCTGGGTAGTAGTCAGGTCTTTCGATTTTTTCATTTTCTTCTTGGTTGTTTTCTTGATTGCTGTCATCAGCTTTTACCTCCTCATATACAGGAATAGGTGCTTCTTCTTGAGAATCGTTATCTACTTCCTGTGGGTTTACTAATCTTTCTTCTTGTTCTTGTACTTGTTCTTCAGACATTGCTACTCCTTTCTAATCTTTTTTCAATCATTCTTACAATTTCCATTGCACCTGAACGTGCATATCCCAAACTGGGATCTTCGCCAGGCGACCAACTAGGTCTATCAATGGTAATACTTCTAAGGTGATTTAGGACTTTTTGTCCTTCGGGTGATTTAAAAACTTTACCGTATAGGATATCTATATCGTCTGCTTTAGGTTTATCAACTAAACCGGGAACCAGACTTTCCCATCCTTCCCATCCTTCCTCTGCCATAGTTTTTTAGCTTATGCCCCTCCTTGTGTTGGTGCTACTTGTTGTTGCTGTTGCATCATTTCTTGCAACTGCGCCATTGCTTGTTGTTGTTCTTCTTGTGTTGCTAACAATCCTTGGTCAATACCTAATTGTGCAGCAACAAACTGTAAGATCCTTGGAACGCTTAATGTTAATTGTCCTTGTGTACCCATGCTGTTTGCTATTTGCATATATTGTATAACGTCATTAACTTCTTGTAATTTCTGGGCCTGGGCTAATGGTGATACAGGTGTAACTTTAACTTCAACACCATCTACTTTTAACGGTAGATCTATAACACCTTGTTGATCCATAACAAATAAAGTTCTTGAAACAATAGGAATCATGGTTTCAGTAATCAATCGACCAAAGGCAGAACCTAGATTGGTTGCTAATTCTCTGGTTCTTTCTGCAATTTCAGTAGCAGATCTAGCACTCATGTTGTCTGGTGGCAAGGTATCATCCATAAGAATCTTTTTAATATTCATACGTAGATCATTAATAACAATCTGACTAATATTAAAATCACCTGCTCTTGGTAAGGGTGCTAATGATGGACCTTGAGGACCACCGTTTCTAGCAACACTGATAATTGCACCTGGTTGAATCTTAACATTCTGTGGATTAAGTACGCCATCGTCTGATGCAAGATAAACACCAGCAATAGATAGGCTTGCATTTTTAAGAACAAGCTCTACGGTTTTGTTTAGTGTTTTAATATCTGGTATTGCAGTAACCAAAGGACCACGACCATAGACTTCACCTGCTACTTTCATGTACCTGGCTACAACAAAAGGACTGGACTTCATGTATTTAAAATACAGTTCTTGTGATTTAGCTGGCCATATAACGTGATAACAATATTGTCCTGATTCATTATCGTAAATGACACAATCAATCAGATCTACATCTTGCTCTGGTCTATTATTAATAACTTCTTGCAGTTGTGGGCTGATGGTTGCATCAGGAAACTCAACAGGAATACTCTCTGCTTTTAATCTTAGTTTACGATAAACATTATCAACCGTACCGTTAGCACCTTCTTCAATAGCAATAAGGTATTGAGGTATGGCAGTAAATCTAACGGGTGTTGTTTCATCTCCAGGAGTAATCATCATTACGCCTGTACCTACAGCTAAGTCTAATAAAAACTCACCCATAGCTAAATCAAAGCTGGTCTGACGTAGTGTGTCAAATAATAGATCCGTATAGTTATCTAAGATGGTTTGTGCTTGTTCTTTTTGACCTTGGGGGATCGCACTACCAGCTTCTAAACGACACCATTGTTTGTAAGGAGGAAACAGACCAGCCTGTAACCTGTTTGCAAATCTTTGTGTAGCATGAACTGCTGTTGAGTCAAAGACTCTAAGCATCTTTCCTTTGCCTGCAACTTTACCTTCATAATATCCGCTATACAGATTTCTTTGAGGTAGCGCAAATTCATAGCAATCCTCATAAATAGTTCGCCATTCATCTTTACGAGCTTGTGCTTTAGCTTCTCGTTGCATTATATTTTTTACATCTAATCTAGCCATTTACTTTGCCTTATTTCGTTTACTAATTGCAGCAGCCTTTGCTCTTGCATCTGCCTTAGACGAAGCACCCCAGGCCTGCAAAGACAAAAGCAATCTTGTTGGTCTGCCCTTGGAATCTCTTTCAGGCCCAGGATTGCCCGCCATTCGAGCCAGGAAGGAAGCTCGTCTGGGATTATCGCCTGACTTAACAGGAGGTTTTAAATTAGCACCTGTCGTTCTTTTAAAGTAAGCACGACCTGCCGCAGTCAAACCGCCTGATGGATTTTTATGTTCTTTCTTCATCTAGTATTTTTTCTTTTTCTTTTTCATTTGTTTTTCTATACGTTGCATAGTTCCAAATATGTAGGCTTGCTTACGCTCACCTGTTAATCCTTGTTGCTCTGCGCTTAGTAATAAACGTCTATGTAATTTCTTAGGCATTATTTACTAAACAATAATCTTTTTTTCTTTGCAGTACGTGCTGACTTTCTAAAAGCATCAGCAGTAGGTGCGCCAGCTTCACCTGGTTTTCTCATCTTCTCGCCAGATCCTTCTGCTATTCTTTTACGTTTAGCATGGATATTAGCGTATAAACCTTTTCTTACTTTTTCCATCTTTCCTCTCCACCCATTGCTGTCCATCCTTCTTTTCTGTTTTGTTTAGCGGTAAATGCTTTCTCAGAATACTGAGGTGGTCTTTGATAATCGGGTAGCAATCTGTATTCTTCAGGTACATCTTTCCAAGACGTTAATCCTTTTTCAACAGCAGAAACAATAGTTGCATCAGGTTTAGCAGTAGCAGTAGCGGGTGCTAATTTCCTTGGTGTTGGGAAAGCATATTTACCAAATAACATTCTAATACCGCCACGCCTTTTAACTTGACCACGATAAAATAGTTGTCTCCTTGCTTCTGTTTCCATTTCAGCAGCACGATCTGCTGTTTTTTGTAATATGTTTTCTATTTCTTGTTCTGATGGTGGTGTTGTACCTACACCCTCAACCACTGCTTCTGGGGGTGGTGGACCTGCAACATATCTTGATGTAGTTTCTTGTGCTGCAATATTTTTTACAACCTCAGATAATCTATCATCAATAGGTAGCACTGCTTTACCTGGCAATAAAGAAACATTAGATGATGCTTTTATTTCCTGATTTAAAATTGCTTTATCTAAAGCAGAAGAAGTTTTTAATCTATCACCAGGTCCCATATCAGCCATATCAGGTAACATACTTGCTCTGCCTTCAGCAGCAATATCTTGCACATAATTTGCTTTAGTTTGAATTAATGGTGGTGGTGGCTTTGGACCTATAAATGCAGGCTTGCCAACAGTAGATAAAGTTTCTGGTTGTACTTTTGTTGGGGTAGGTGCTGTTGGTGATTTTGCTTGTTGTGGCAAACGATCACCTGGACCTACATCTGCTGCTATAGCTTCTGCTTTAATAATTTCTTTAGGCGGTATTGGTAATACTCGAGGAGCTGTCTTGGTAATTTGTACAGGTAATTGTGTTTTAATTACAGGCTTTGTTGCTGTTTTGGTTACAGGAGCAGGAGCAGGTTTAGGAGCAGGTTTAGTTACCTTCTTAGTTGTCAGTGGTGTTCCACGTGAAACAGATGTAGGTAATTTAATATCCTGGAATAAAAGTTTAGGTAAAGCCAATTAATTTTTCCTATCTACAGTTCGGGCTAACATGAAGTAATCATTACCTTCTGGTCCATAATTCTTCAAGGTACCCTCTATTTCAAAACCAATACTCTTGACAAAGCAAAGAGTTCTCTCATTGGGTACTGTAACCTGAATCTGTAAACGGTTCAAGCTAAAATCTTTTATAATGATATCAATAAGTTCTGATATTTTGCTCATGTGCGATATCAGAAACATATCATCATTGTCTGATGGCATCATCCATAGCTCGCCTACACCCTGCCATAATAGCTGAACACCAAAGCAACAGAGGATATCTCCGTCAGATATGTAGGTGTATGATAGCCCATCATGGTTAAAGTTTGTTTTATGGTAGCCTTTGGCCAGGCTTTCTATGTATCGGCTCTCGTATTGCGCAATATTGACGTTTTCTAAATGTCTTTCTCTAAAGGGTAGGATTTGGAAGTCAGGATGAATTACAGTATTTTTTAATAGTTCCATTACATAATCTCAAAGTCAGTATCAGCAGTAAACATACCACCAGATGATTGATAAGATCCTCTGCGTAATCGTCTTTGTTCACCGCCACCTAACATGAGATAACCGAAAGCATCGCCTACGTGAGAATGTTCGTTCTTAACGGGTTGGTCTTTAAAGCGTTCTTGTCCAGCACCTAGGCTTTGTCGTTTAAAAAAGTAACCGCCAGATAATGATTTTCTCAGTCGCAAGCATTTTTTGTCAACAACTAATCCAGGTTTACCATTAACTAATCGGTTCATGGGGCTGGCACCTGCTTCACGCCTAACTTGGAAAGCGTTACTGTCAGTAGGTTGTGCCTTAAATCCCAGGGATCGTAGATGGTCAAATGCAGTAACCTCATAGATCTCATCTCGTTTATTACCCGCAGGATCGCCCCATATTAAAATTTCTTGTTTGTTGTATTTTTGTGCAATGATGCTAAGTAGTTCTTGACCAAACCGTTCAAGTCCCATATCAAACGTAACCAGTTCATCTAAGATCTTCCATGCACCACTGGCAGTACGCTGACCAAAGATAGCCGCAGGCGTTAAACCAAAGTCAACACCAATCTGTACCGGGTAGTAAGGATCAACATCACAATTACCTGACATCAATTCATCATCGTATTCGGGCCACACAGGCCTTCCCTCTTGCACAAATGTATATTTGCCTTCTGCGTAGCACCGAATCCAATCTGCATTTTTACCGCCCAGTAATTGTTGGTAATAACCAGGAGGTAAGTTATTTCTGTTCTCTGCGTTTTGATTTATCTTCCACCATTTACCGCCACTGAATTGATAACCATTAGCTTCAGGATGGTCAGGTATTTCATCAGGGGTAGCAGGTAACACGCCACCGGGTTGTCTAAAGAATTGCCAAGCAAACTCACCTTTGATTGGTTCTTTCTCAGCTAGGGTATGCCACCAATGATCAGAATCAGGTGGGTTAGTGTCCATCCATATTCCGTACCAGGTAGGTCCACCGTCAGCTTTGGTAGGATATCTGCCTACCCTGTGGGTTAAACCGTCTATGACAGCTTTCGGTAACTCTCTGGCTTCATTACACCAGGCCCCGGTTACTTCTAAGGATAATAGTTTTCTAACGGACTGGGGGGTATCGAGAGCCAGGAATATAACTTCGCAATCTATTCCAGCAGCATCACCTCGGCTTGGGAGTTTTAGGTGGTGGGTGATTGGTGGTTGCCATCTCATACCGCCCCAGGTTGATTCAGGAAATAACTCTTGCCAGGTCTTTATGGTAGTTGTTCTAAGTTCGGGGTAGGTATTACGTACCACAACAAACCTTGTGTACCGTATCCCATCTCTGGGCGATGGCTTTTGTTTAACAGCACGCAACATAATCTCAGCAGCACAGCCATAAGATTTACCGCTACCCACAGGCCCCATAAGGCCACGTACAAAGCTTTCAGAGTTTAGAAACTTCCAAACCGTTGGGCTTTCAGAGAAGTCAAGGTTTAGACTGGGAACTTCGGTAGGCATACAATTTATTTTTAACGTATTGTTCTAATCTAAAATCTAAAGCGGATGTACCGTCTAGCTGTTTTGCTAGCCAGGTTGAATCTTTGTTCATATGGGCAAGGATATCTCTAATCGGTATCTTCGCTTCCAGTATCGCTTTGTTCAGATCCACTACTCTCGGATCCGTTATCTTCTTCAATTTCATAGGTTGTCGTTGGTCCTTTCATGTTAATCCCAACAATGCTGGGTTTATCTTCGTTCTTTTCTACGTCCAACATACCTGATGCTTTAGCTAAGACTCTTAGTACAGCCACCTTATCAAACATCTCAATGGTTACCCCATCCTTTGTTGCGCTGATACGTTTAATGGCTCTTAAAGCGTGTTCAGGTATTTGGTCTAATGGTTTAACGGTTCCATCTAAATTAACAATATCGGTAATATTTGCAGTACCCAAGCTAAGTAATTCGGCAGCCACAGCTTCTTTATGCTGATGTAACGTCTCGGACCTACCAATCCTGCGTTGTACCATACGTACACCACCGAATCTACCTAGCGGGGGAATCTTTGTACTGGATCTAGCCATGTACTAGTTATACCACAATTAGAATGGAATATCGTCCTCGAATGGATCTGACTCTTGCGGTGAAGCAACAGGCTTTTCTGCACTGGCAGGTTTAGGTTTTTCTAATTTAAATTTTGCAAGTGGGCGATTAGCTGGATCGTCAGCATTACGTCTCCAACCAACAAACTTATAATCCACACCGTCAATGTTAACGGTAGCATTAAAGTCAGGTTGCTCTGGTCTTTCTTTGTATTTGTTTTCCCAAATAACGATTTGATTTGTGTTGTCGTATTGTTCAGGCATTTAAAACTCCTTCCTAAATTAATTGAAACGATATCTTAACACTGTTTATGAAAAAACGGGAAAATATTTTTGTGAGGGGGAGTGATGATTAGATGATGGGGTAGGGGGCAAGGGGTCTCTTTTTTTACTTGGTTAAAATTAAGCTTTAAGTTTGCGGGCTATGTCTTTGATTTTATTATCAAGCTTGGGGTTAGTCCCTGTCTTTAGTAGTTTATTCTCTATAGGTTTTTTAAAGTAGGCCAAGGTGTGAGCGATTGGTCTACGGTTATCTCTGCAATACTTGTAGTGATCGTTAAGGATATTTAAAAAGACTTCATGCGTTAGGCCTTGCGCTATCCATGAGCGCATCAACTGCTCATCTTTTAAATTGTAAGATCTTGGTTGTCCTAAAGTTTGACCAAAGTTTTTAAACATGTTGCAAAACTTCCGGACTTCCCCGTCCGTCACACTATATATATTATTATTATATATATCGTTATTATCTCGTTTGTGTGATCCTATAGCGTCACTACCCCTGTGATCCCTAGGCGTCACACCCTCTTTATTCTCTGTGACATTCAGAGCGTCACACCCTGTTAGTTCTCTTTCCATCTCTGACAACTCGATAAGTTCCCGAGCGTTAAGGGTTCCTCGTGCGTCGTCCTCTGTAATGATCCCCTCTTCATAGATAACTCGATAGGTTGTTGTAGGTTGATCTTTAAATTGTTTTTTAACGCGGGTAACCAGTCCAACATCTCTAAGCTTTTTTAAGTTCCTGTTTATTGTTTCTCGAGTCTTACCCAGTTCATCCGCCAGTCTTTGTTGGCTAACCCAAGTGCGGCCTATTCTGTCCGTATAGCTGCACATAACGACCAAGGTATTAAATGCTGTTTGCGGGATTTTTTGCGCAGATAACAACTTAATAGCCCTAATCGGCACTATCGAGTATTTGCGTAAGTCCTTGTTTCTTAAGGGTTTAAATTCCATTGATAATAATTAGAAATAATTAGTTTGCATTTAATAATTAATTAGTGTTTATAATTAGATATCATTTTATTAATGATTGCAAAAAGATAATTTATAACTAACGAGGGAAACAATGAATAAATTTACATTACCAGAAAAAGCCAAGAAAGCATTAAGACAAGGATTGACTATTAAATTCAGCGATGACTTGCCAGAAGCCGACTATAAAGCAATATGTGCTTTATGCGATGAATACCAATCTAAACACTTTAGCGCAGTTTGGAAAGGTAAAAAGTTTTTTACTTTTCAAGGTAAAAGAGAAAGAGTAATTTTTGATTAATTTAACGGAGGAAACAATGACTAAACAAGAACTAAAAGAAAACAAAAAAGACTTTTTAAGTTTACTTTCAGACAAGTACACATTAAAAAGATTTATTTCTGATCTTCTTTTGTGTGGTGCATACGGTGAGGAAGAGGATCAGATCACAAAAAGAATACTAGGCGCAAGCAAACGTACAAATAAGGTTGCTCAACTATCGCAACAATTGGCACGTGTTGAGTGTTGCGGGTTGTCTGGTCGTCATGCTATTGAAGTTTATTATTCTATGAATCAAGAGCAAAGAGACACAGCAAATAAAATAATTCAAGACGCTATTAATTGCGCATTAAACGAGGGGGAATAATGAAACATAAAAATAGAAACAGATATATCAATAATGAGGTAGAGCCATTATGGGTTTCTATCTTGGCCGCAATTGCTGGGTTTGCCTTATGGGTAGGCATGGCATGTTTTGCATGGTTATTATTACCAATCATAGGAGGGTAAATAAATGAGACTAAAAGATATTTATAATGAGCTAGAAGATCCGGCTATTGGATTCTTTACGGATTCTTTAACTTGGATTGAGCAGGATGGAAAGGAAATACTAGAGGACCACATACGTAGAGATCAGCTAAAAAATGTAAATCTCTGCCTTGATGCGCTCTCTCTTATATCTCAAGGCCATATTCCAATGAGTGCAGATAAGTACTTAGAACTTTCAACGGATATTGCTGATCGTAATATGCAGCTAGATCTTGGTGATACGTACCATAAAGAACTAATCAGGACTGATAATGGCTCGATAGAATTTACCGATAAAGGACAGGCTATATTTGATGAGGTCTATTTACCAGATGCAGAGCAATACCTTAAGACGTTGGGTATTATTCATGCTGATACTTTTTTTAATCAATTTGAGGAGAGCGAATAATGCAAGATAAAATCTATGAGGTGAACGATAAAGAGTTATTTGCTGGTAGTGGCATCATGTGGCACATGACTATTGATCCAAATGAGGATGATCAACACTTTCCAAATGATCCCATCGTAAGGTTTTATGACACTAGCTCTGAAAACTTTTATAACCCGAAAGAAGGAAAGTATTTAGGGCAATTTGTATCAAGTTATTATCTTAGTACCTTACTAGAAAGCCAAGGCAATCATGCAAATACTGGATTATGTTTACATGGTGGCGTTGAATCTTGGTTCATTTCAAGTTCAGGAATGGAAATTGTTTATAAACATTTGGAAAATTACAACAAAGGAGGAAAAAAATGAAAGATCAAATTTATAATGCTTTTGTAGTGGCGCTCTCTTTATCGATAACTGCACCGAATGAAGAATTAGGGCGGGAAATGTTATCTGCGGCTGAAGATATCGGGGCATCTTTAACCGAAGCAAAAGTTAATAAAGCCAAGAAGATCATTACAAAGGCTATTGAATCTGGCAAATTGCATGATTTAATTGCTGAAAAAGGATTATTATTAAATTAAACTAGAACATTCCCCCGTTGCCTATTCTATATAGGCCTTAGCCCCGCCCTAAAAAGCGGGGCATTTTTTTATCTCAATCTCAATAAAATTTTTATCTGCGTATCTCTTTGATGCTCTGATCTTTTGCACGAGTGTATCATCTATAAAACAAATCCCGTTTAAGGCATCTAATAGGCTCTTTAAGAGGTTATCTAGGTCAGCCTTGGGTAGGACTACACCATTCAAACAATCGTCTCTTTTTGATTGGTTGTAACTTTTGGGTACTTGAAAATAAAAATTGGCGTTAACTTGTACAGGCGTGGTGAAGCAATCACCTTTTGATACGTTATCTTGAGCGACAGTCTTTATGAACTTCTCATAATCTTTGGTACGTTTCGGAGTATATGAATGACCCGAACGGGTGAAACGTGGGCGGCCTTTTGGAATAGGTAACGTCTCTATGTAAAGGTGAATCAATGGTGTCTATTAATCCAAGTACTTAAAGATTCTTTAGTCTCAGATGGTGTACCGTTAATGGCCTGATCCAAGAGTGAAGCAACGAGTAAAGCGTTGCTGACACCTCTGGTCTTGGCCAGGTCTTGTACTTGATCCTTTAGAACTTTAGGTAACCTAATAAATAGCGGTTCTAAATTTTCTGCATTTTGTTTCTTATTCATGTTGCAATGATATCAGATATAGATATACTAATGGTGTTATAAATAATTTATAAGGAGGATATTTATGACATACTTAAACGATCTTAACCGAGACTATTGGATGGACGATGATGCAGACAACGATGATGCGCAAAGTCTGTCAGAGTTCTGTAGGCAAATACAACATCAGGAGATTTGCGAACATGATTTGAAAGTTGCAATTGATTCTGTATTGTCTACGGGTTGTTCGAAAGGTAGATGCTCAATATTATGTGAAACATTTATCAAGGAGTGGAAATGATAGACACAAGAGCAGAAGCGCATGAGAAAGCAAGAACCTTTTGTAAGCGACTTAAGAATGACATACGTTTATCACTTGTTGCTAAAACACAAACGGGTTCTGAGTTAGCTGAAAGGTTAGGTGTCGATGTCTTATCAATCAGACCAAGACTGACCGAGATGTATAAGGACAAAGAGATATACGTTATCGGTACACGAAAGAATAGAAAGGGTGGCAATGAACGAGTGTTCAGAATGACCAGCACTTTCTATGAGGATTGGTACGACAATGAAACCGTTTAACGTTAGTGAGATCAACAATCGTTGTCAGGTTGTCGATCATCTTGCATTTAATATGGATAAAATTTTTAAGGAGGAATCCATGACAGAAATATTAGGAACAAACAGTACGTGGCATTACATGGAACAGCGCACAGCAGAATGGTATCTGATGCGTAAGGGTGTATTTACCGGGAGTAGCATTGGTAATTTTGTAAGACCAAACGGTAAGCCATACACTGAAGCGGCCAAAGAAAATTATTACAACACTGTCCTTGCTGGACTAAGGCAAAGTGAAAGTAGATTTTTAGAACAAGCCTTTGATTCTCAGGAAAGGATCTCTGCCCCTATGAAACGTGGCACAGATTTAGAACCTGAAGCCTTACAAAAGTATATGCAAATGACAGATTATAATGTTGAAGCAGTAGGGTTTATTAAACACAATGATTACCCTATTGGTTGTAGCCCAGATGGTGTCATTGAAAGCGAACACAAAGGCGTTGAGATCAAGGTGCCACTTAACTATAACCATACCAGGGTATGGAAAACCAGAGAGGTACCTGAGAAATACTATGGCCAACTGCAAATGTGTATGTGGCTAACAGGTTACAAGCAATGGGATTTCTTTAGCTATTGCGAACCTGAAGATAACCAACCCTCAGTTATTATTACTGTTGCCTATGATGAGGAGTGGGTTAAAGGAATGTTAAACAGAGTCATACCAATCTGCCATGAACTATTTATAGATTCAGCAGACATGGACGATCAATTAGTTTAGGAGGAAAAATGACTGAAGATAAAACAAGAGCGTTTCGAAAAGAACCATTGGAAAAACAAGAAGCCAACCAAGGAGAATATATTGATCCTAAATTGGCACAAGCATTGCTAGAAGCACAAAAGAAAATAACTCATGCTGTAAAGAATGCAGAGAATCCACATTTTAAAAGTGCATATGCAACGTTAGAAGCTACCATTGAAGCAGTCAAGAAACCCTTAAATAATAATGGTATTACTTTTTTGCAAGTGCCTTACCACGTTCCAGGGTACCAATGTGTTGAGACTGTATTCATACTTGCAGAGAATGGTGCGGTATTTAGAGCAGGTAAAACTTCTGTTGCTTGTAAGGATCAGACTCCCCAATCTTATGGTAGTTCATTAACGTATGCCAGAAGATACTCCTTAGGTACATCATGCGTACTTAAGACAGAAAAGGATGATGATGCAAACAAAGCACAATCTTCTAATAACACAACCAGGCCATCTGATAATAAGGGGCTTATGTAATGGACAGTTATTACAGAAGGACCGGTGAGAAACATATAGATAAGGTTTATAAATTCATTCAAGAATACCAAAAGAAATATGTGATCACCCCAACCCAAGAAATTATTGGCAATAAGTTTGGTTTGAGCCAAAGCAATGTGACTATTGTTTTGCGCAGCCTGGAAAGACAGGAAAAAATCAAAAGAGGTGGAGGTAATTATGCCATCAAGATACGTTAAGGAAGATCATATTACCAAAGCTGTTGTAGTGATTAGTGATTATCAAAAAGAAAACTTAATCACACCCACCAGGGATATCTTAGCGCAGGAATTAAATCTATCTCCATCTCACATTACACAACTCTTAAAGATTTTGGAGGAGAGAGGATTTATAGTTCGAGGTGGTGGCAATTATGTCATACGATAAGGACTTGATTTTATAAGGTATTTTAGTAATATGATATCTGAGGTAATAACAAGAGGTGGATATGACCACTATTGTTTGGCACCAGGAAGGGATACTAGCCACTGATCGTATGGCGGTCAGCGATGGCATAGCGTCGAAGTGTCAAAAGTTATTTACCTTAGACCATTACGCTATTGCAGTATCAGGGACACTTAGTTGTGGCCCAGCGTTTGTCCGTTGGTTTAATCATTTAACCGGGGACTGTCCGCTTGATGATGATACGATAGTTTATGTAATGGATCTCAACACCGGGCAGTGTGATGAGTTTGATTCAAATGGAGTTGGTATATCTTTGAACCCACCATTTGCCAGCTCTGGAACAGGCTCAGGCATTGCCCTCGGTGTCCTGGAAATGGGTGGTACCCCACAGCAAGCCATAGAAATAGCCAGTAAGTACGATGTTAATACTGGATTGGGGGTAGACCTGGTAAAGATATGAATCAATATTATTTATTATTGATTATCTTCTCGGTAGGTTGTGTCAATACCTACATTCCTACATCTAGTAACAATCAAGATGAAGTCATTGTCTGTAAAGATTATGGCAAGACTATGGATTGTATTGTATCTGATAAACGATCTGCTGAGTACGAAATACAAAGAGTATTGGATAGGTATTAATGAAGATATTACATTTAGATATAGAAACTGCACCGCATAAAGTTTATTCCTGGGGATTATGGGGCCAGGATATTAGCATTAAAAATATAATTGAACCTGGTTACACCATGTGTTGGGCAGCCAAGTGGCATGGCAAGAGAGAAATCATGTTTGATTCCATGCACGAAAGCAGCCATAAAAAAATGATTAAAACAATCTATGATCTGATAAATCAGGCTGACGTTGTATGCCATTATAACGGGACGAAATTTGACATGCCTACCCTGAACTCGGAATTTATAAAATATCGCCTAGATCCCCCCAATTTGTACGCTGAGATCGATTTATTAAAGACAGTTAGAAGGCGGTTTAGATATCCTAGTAATAAATTAGATTATATCTCTGGTTTATTTGATCTTGGAAACAAGACAAAGCATATGGGCATGGATCTATGGAAGGCTTGCATGGAAGGAGATGAACAAGCCTGGAAAATAATGAAGAAATATAATAGACAAGACGTTAATCTATTAGAGAAAGTCTATAGACATCTATTACCCTGGATTCCGAATCATCCGAACTGGGGACTGCATAAGGAAGATCATGGTTCTTATGTGTGTCGTAACTGCGGTAGTAGTAATATGAAAAGGAATGGTTTTTATTATGCGGCAACCACTACGTATCAGAGAATTAAATGTACATCTTGCGGATGGCAAGGTAAGCTAAGAACCCAGGCCAGTAAACCACCTGAAGGATTAACTAAATAATGTCAGCTAAAGATAGACAAGAGGGTGGTAATCACTACAAGAAATACAAGATACAACCCTATGATTTTATAATGGAGAATGGATTGTCGTATCTTCAGGGTAATATTATTAAGTATATTTGTCGCTATCAAGATAAGCATAAAGATCAAGTCATTGATTTAAAAAAGATTATTCATTACTGCGAACTAGAAATAGAAAGGATCAGCTCATCAATTCAAAATGAGGACCGTCTATAAAAGGTCTCTTACCTTCTGACCTTCTTAAATCTATGTAAGCATCGGTGCATGATTGCATCGTTCCTTCCCACTTACGGATGTCATGGCATTGCCAAGCGGCACCCCATCTGATTTGTACGTCATGTGCAATAGCAGCACTTCGCATCGCATCTGCTATATCGTCATAGAGTTTGATTTCCCAGGAGACTCTTGGCCCTACGTAAGCAACCAGGTCTACTGCATGACCTGTTAAATGTTTAGACTTCATGGTCTTACTTGCACCCGCAGCAACCAATGCTTGTTGTTCCTCATGGGTTCTTCTTCCCTGGAGTACACCGAAATCTACTTTGGTTAATTGAATCGCAGTCTTAACAACCTTGACCAGTTGTTTATCGACACCTTCTAAACGATCTAAAGATCGCTGACTAAGTTTATACATAATATACGTATAGTAACAAAGGCAGTAAGATTGTAAAGATAACAAAGGACCAAACTATATTGCCCTCATCTGCAAAAAACTCATCGAGTTTTGTCTTTAACTTTTTCATAAGATCTTAAACCTCCTAAACCTAGCATACCCATAAGCACAGGTAGCATGGTACTTGTATCTGCCTGGGGTATATCAATACCAAACCCAGAAGCAATAGGACTGACAAGAAAATTCACCATGAAACCAAGCACACAAACCCACCCGGTAGCTGGTCTCCATCCACGCTGGAACCAATTACCCTGGGCTTCTTGTTTATTAACCTCGATCTGAGCCAAGTTAATCTGATGAGCGTTATCAAGGATTGCTTTCTCAATCTCTTGTCTAGCCCTTTCGGCATGGTTCTTATCGGGTATTACCCGGTCAATCACTGTACCGACTGATGGCATTATGGCGTTCATTAAATTCTGTATCATTTCTTAACTTCTCTAATTTAAATTTTAATAACTTATTCTCACTTAATAATAAATTATTACTACGCTCAACCTCAGTCAGCCTTTTGATGAACCTTATCTTTTCATCTGTTAGCATCATAACTTTGCAACTATAAAATAATTACAATAATAATAATAACTTATAAAGTGTGATATTGGAAATTAATTAAATGCGATCTGTGCCAGGAGTAATATGACTGCACCTGAACATGAGATAAGAATAAACTCCAGTCTTTTAATTCTTAAGATAGTCTCCTTCCATCTTTCTGCACAGACAGCTTCATGCGTAGCTAGATGTTTATCTATACCATCTATCCTTTCATGCGCTAATTCTGTGGTTCGTTTCATCTTGCTAACGGATTGCTAACTGCGTCAAAGGCTTCCCATAATTGATCTACTTCTGCAGCAAACTCTCTTAATGCTCCTTCATATTCTTCTACTGTTTGTTCAATACTTTCTACAAGTTGTTGATTATCCTCAACAATATTAGAATTGGTATTGATCCTATCCCGTAAGTCTAACAGCAATTGTTGCTGTTGCATAATGGTTTCTAAGTTGGCACCCAGGGTAGCCAGTCTTGCTTGTAAAGTAGCTATATCACTTTGCGCTATACTCTCCTCAATCAAAGAAATTCTGCGCTCTAATGGGGCTAATTCTGGTACCTGGATAGCTGATACCTGGGATTCTAAACTGTCTACTCTGCCCATGAACTCAGCAAAGCCATAGATAAATCCAGATATGGTACTGATAATCGTAAAGCCAATGGCAAGATAAACTCCTTTAAACTTAATACCAGAGATATTAAGTTCTGTATCTTGTAGGCTCATTAGAAGGAATTGCCAGTGTAGATAGATTCGCCTGTGAAGTACACATCTTCTAAAGACTTCATTGAATTACTTAAGAATCCATACATGGAATGAAATGCCTGGCCACTGTTGTAAAATGTAATGCTGTCTTGCACTGCATTGTAAGCAACGGTCATGCTAGATAGGTTCACGTTATAGGCTTCTGCCACATCATCATTAGATGAGGTTAAGGCTTCGTTGTTAGAAGCAGCTAAGAAAGCAGCAGCATTAATCGCATGAGTTTGGACTGATTCTAAACTTGTATTGTAATTGTCAACCTGGGTTTGTGTTAAACCTACATTATTATCTTGAATGTAATCTTGTAATTGTTGTTGTTCTTGTACGGTATCAGCATTGCTGGCTTGCTCAAAGACATTGACTACAGTAATTAAAGATGTTGTAGCAGCAACGAAATCATCTACTGCACTCTCTAATTGCACCATCTCTGTTTCATGTGCGTCTTGAAGTAAAGCCTGAGTATTGTAGTAAACCGCATTTTGCACAGCAGACAGCGCATTATTATAAGTAGTCATCTGTAATTCTGTAATCAATGCCTGATCTATCGTATCAGTTGGAGCAATACCACCGACACCTGCATAATAATTCAGACCGCTCACTGCATAATGGCCCTGGTCCACTGTATCTATAATGGATGCGGACGCATTAATTAAGTCTTGAACTGTATCTGTTTGTGACTGTGCGGAATCTATCAGAAATAGACCGAGTATCAGTATTAATATCTTCTTCATCATTGTCTCCAATTCTTAAAACTATATCATAGTATTCTTTTTGTTCATCATAATTTGGTATGAATGTTTGTGGATTCATGCGCATATAAATATAGGCGATATTACCTACAATCAGTTGACCGTTTACTGTGAAAGGACAGGGCGTACCTGATTGAAACATACTAAACCATATCTGTTCTGACTCACACGCTCTGCTAACTGCAGCTATGTTCATGTTTAAAGTCTGTAATAGTTTGGCTTCTCTGATTCTTAAACAATCTTCATCTACCCGGTAACTGCCATGCGACATACCAAGTAAACTTAACTGGATACTTCCACCTGCACTGATAAGGCAAGACTCACTACCATTAAACATATAACTAGGCGCAATAGCTGACGGTGGAGGGGATGGAAATCCTGCCCCTCCTCCAGTATAGTTATTGGTAGTATCAGTATTATTGCTACTAACTGTAGAATTAACAGTATTGCTGTTAAGATCTCCTGACTGTTGAGCAAGGATAACACTAGGTATTAATAATAATAACCATAGGTATCGCATAGCATATTACTTGCCAGGCATCTTGGCCTTACCCAAATTAATGGCTAAGACTTCTATGATCTTATATGCTTTACCAAGTAGTTGATCGTCTTTAGGTGTGGGTGTTACAGCGCATACTAGCGATGCAATCATTACAATATCAGGGATCAGATTTATCAGGGCTATTAGTTTCTCCATCTTTTTTCTCCAGGGAAAGTTTAAGTTGTTGTATAAATACATCTAATGCGACTTGCACCTGGTCCCCTTGTAATCGGATAATACCAGCCCTTCCCTGTAAGTCTTTAATTTGTGCAACTAAATATAATTGATCCTCATTTAAATCAGATTCTTTATATTCAATTCCATCAATGGTTAATGTTCCTTCCTGATTCATAGTATCCCCTATATTCCTGCAATAATAAATGCTAGGAGTTCACTGTAACGAACACCCATGCGTTGTTTTTTGATTGCACCTTCTGGTGCTTCAGCTTCTGTTTCATATGTGTCTGTGCGAGTATAGGCTTCTTTAGCTTCTACAGCTTCAGTGACTACATTGCCATCTTCATCAAGTACAGCTTCTTGAGCTTCTATGGCTGGAACATCAGTATAACTTTCCCACCATTCGCTGTTAATAAACATAGCGTAATCACTTGCATCTAAACCTTCAGCAGTAAAAGCATCTTGTAAGTCTTGAGCGATGATACCAAAGTGTACTCTGGCTTCATCACCTTTTTCTTCAACAGCAGACTTCCATCTAAACTTCTTCAGCAAACCTTTAGCAGCAACAGCGACTCTTGTCTCTGCATCTGTTAGAGCTTCTATATCTTGTTTTTCGTTCCTGTCTGAAGTTTGGATAGTGCCGTTGGTTGCATAGATGTCATCAAATCTAATTGCACTATGACCAACGTCTAAAGTATTATCAACTTGTACGCCTGTAGATGGATTTGCTGGAATAAATGCAGAGGTTGTTAAATCTCCCCTAAACATGATTCCACTTGAGTCATTACCAATAATAATGCTTCCACCACCAGTAGATGTAGAGCTAATACTTCCAACTTTAGTGGTTGCTTGGTAAAATGCAGTTACGTCTCCATGATTGGACAGTCTGTTGACCTCGAGACAAGCCGCTCCATCTACAACAAATTGCCCGCCGCCATCTGGGGTAAGGCGTGAACCTGCTGTGCTGAAAGATGTAGTCGTTTTACCCACCAACACGTTGCCTGATGAGTCGATACGCATTCTTTCAATAGCACCGCCTGAAGCATTATAGGCTGCAGTACCAAAAGTTAATGCTCCACTAGGCAAAGTACCATTTCCTTGTTCATTAACACTTTTAATAAATGATGCTGTATAAGGTGCATTGCCTGAAGCATCAGATGAATAATATTCTATAGTTCCAATAACATCTCCAACATCCCAGTCTGCACTTTCTGTTGTATTGTTAATTCTAAATGTAGGCGAATCTAGTGCCGCATCTCCTCCTGAATTACCTGATGCAATTTCTAAAATTGTGGAAGGACTACTCGTACCAATACCAACGCCTGTACCATTAATCACCATTCTCTCAGCACCAGCAGTATCGAATCTTATGATATCTTCGTCAGCAGATTCTTCGACTTGTACTTTGGTGTCCTCGTCAGCGTCTTTTAGTATCGTTGCTGTGTTAATGTCTGTTTGCGTAAAGGTCATTACCTCTATCGTTGCTGTGTTTGGTGGAGCAGTGTCGAAGGTTAATGTAGTGCCAGAGGTTGTGTATCCGTCTTTCTGTTGATAAACAC
>Ga0208898_1000555_pt1 | contig 28848 bp, 29 predicted proteins | sample VirMetDEL_Mar_4_FD_184513 | JGI IMG/M metagenome (GOLD analysis project Ga0208898, IMG submission 184513) | Aqueous microbial communities from the Delaware River and Bay under freshwater to marine salinity gradient to study organic matter... | ecosystem: Environmental > Aquatic > Marine >...
GTCTACTAAGGACTACTAACTACAGCATCTCAACACACTAGGATGCTGGTAGGATTTCCACCTACAACTCTTTGCTTCTAGCACTTGTGATGTAGAACAGAATCGAACTGTTCTTATATACCATATACATCTTAAAAAGCTGATCTTATTTTTGTTCAGGCACTTAATACCTAAACCCTAGGTGACTAACCTAGCTACTCGGAGCGATAGCAGGAACTTCCCCTTGCTACTGTATCGGCAAACCTTTATCTTCTAACGGCACTTGTCCAGGTAATGAAGATAAGTCTCCTTATTCAGGTACACCTTCAGCTATCAGTGTACCATATCCTAACCCTCCTATATGTAGGAGTGTCTCTATTATAACTGCTGTTAGGAATAGCAGTTAGCCCCGTTGAAGTTATCGCAGGGGCTTTTATATCTTTCTTAGTTTTTTCTGTTGCCAGGAAGATTGCGCTTCCCCGAATCTTATTCAGTTAGCCATAGAGAAGAGACTCGGCGTACGAGTATGCTTCATCATGACTTTCAAAGACCTTTATATGTCTTTCAAAGTCATCACAAAGGCTCGTAGTACTTATCTTCGTCGCATGACCTCCATAATACATAGGAGGAATATACAACGTAGTTAAGGTCACTACGCCTTCGGTTCCATCACTCAGTGTCGCTGGAACCTGCTCTTCTACCATGGCAACTATTTCTAATGCCATACAAAGAGATTTGTATTTTTGAGAAATCTGTCTCATCAGTACAGGTAGATTACCTCCTGTAGACTCCCCGCTACTTACAAGTGTAGCAGGGAGTTTCGACTTTATGGGCGTGTGTTTTCAAGACCCTCCCACCGGGTCATGAAGGCTTGCTCGTCTTCCCCAAACTTGGAGAAGTTCTCTTCGCTGATAGCTTTATCCCACGCCTTCTCGGCGTTGGATACGTACCTCTTGATGTCGCTGGCAGTTGCCATGACTTTGTAGCTGCTGTCATCAACCAGCGAATATTGACCGCCTTTCATTTCGCGGTCATAACTTTCAATCCAGCGGATCTTCATAGAACTGTGAGCGTACTCGCAGTATGGGATATAAATTCCCGTCTCAATTTCCTGAGGTAAGTACTCTGTGTCTTGCAGCGATATAATGTGCGACACCATTTCTGGGTCGTTCTTGTTAATGACTCCGAAGAGCCATTCAATAACGTCAACTCCCTGTTCTGACAGCATCATTTTGAAGAATGCTGCTGCCATCTTGATTGTTGTCTTAATCGCTACGAAATTTTCTTGAATCTTCATAATTCTTAATTATTTATTGGTTAACCACAATACGCGGTTTAGCTACTATGCCCGCCACTCTTTAAGATTATATATGTGTGCATATATTATCTCTCAAGCTTATTTAAGGCTTTTTATACTGGGCCTAAAGAACATTGACCAGTTTAAATTAGATATAACCCTGTTTTAAGCGTTTCTAAGAAGACTTATTGTAGTATGTGGTATATATGTATATACTGTACTATTGAGTCGCTTAGAAGGCCTTATAAAGGCTATAAATGAATATGCTGTGAATTGCATATTCTTTTGTGTATATATTGTAGTGGGTGTTGTTTTGTAACACCCATATACACACAATACACTAGTAAACAGTTTATATACACATAGATATGGATATATCCTTATATATATATATGTATATAAAGGGGGAATGCCCTAGCCATTACAGCTAGGACATCCCCAAAGGCTACAGCTCGGACGCTGCAGCTTCGGCTTCCGCAACCTGCTCAGGGCTAGCGTTAACCAGGCGGTCGTAACGCGCCTTTTTAATGTTGAAGTCGAGGAAGACCTCCTCGACCGCAATCTCCGCCTTAGCATCCACGACCATTTCCTTGACCCTTCTCTCTTTTGCCTCCACTTCCCGCTCCGAAGAGCAGAACAATGTGGAGTGATCGAAGTCCGCCTCTCTGACCGCGTAGGTCTCGGAGGTGGTCAAGAAAAAGAACTCCTGGGACGACTGCCCCGAAGAGTCGAGAACCCTGGTCAAATCGCCAGGGTCGTTCTTTTGCAAAAGCGCGGGGCCAGTGATGGTAACGGCCTTGTTTTCGCCGTTATCATCCTGGAATTGTGAGATTGCTTTTATGATTCCCCCTCGGGGTTGGAAGTTACCCTGAGAATCCCAAGTGCCGAGCTGGACTCGGCATTGGCCCTTCTTTCGGCCAAAGTAACCCAGAATTCTCCCGGTAAATTCCTGGCTGGATGCGGTAACCTCCCCCATGAACATGGGGGTAACCACATCTGGGTTCAGGATTTTGACCATCTGTTTCCGGATGGTCGTTGGGTTAGGCAGTGCGGACACCGCCTGTACGTACTCCGCACTCCCTACTTGAACCATCTCGTAGTCGCCTTTCTGTAGCTTCTGGATGTTTGCTACTTGATTCATAACAATTTGAATTTAAAATTAAAAAATGACCCCACAATTCTTGACAACACCTTAACGCATGTGGGGGATGCATTCTGGCTTTTAGCTAGTGGGGGATATATAATGAGGTGGATCTAGAGTTTATGGAAACAGAATTTATGGAAACAGAGTTTATATATACAGAGTTTATAGAAACAGGGTTTATGGAAACAGAGTTTATACAAAAAGAGTTTATACATAGAATTTATATAATTGACTCATTAGAAGAGAATTAGCGTATATATAATAATTTTTTTATTATATTCGCAATGAAACGGTTTTGCTAGATGTGTTGGCCACCTTTTTGAGATCTAAGTTATTAGTTATGATAATATGATTTGGTTGGAGGTGACTTCCAGCATTGCGTAAGTAGAATTGATATTAAGAAGCAACTGCCACCTTAAATTCCTAGTCCCCGACAGTTGAGAGAACTGAAAATAAAACAGGTAGTATATGAGGTAGGGAAGCGCAGTTTGTATGTGTTAGCATACTAATTTATGAATAGTTTTAGTTTCTTTAGCCATAAGAAATACTAGTGGTTATATAGTCTAAAAAGATAGATATATAGCAATGATTTACAGAAGGGATATAAAAAATATCCATTAGCTTTTGTAAAGAAAGGTATTAGATAACTATGATTAAACTCCGATAAAGCTGGAGGAAACGAAAGCTTGAACCCGTGATTCAAAATATCAATAAAGGTTATAATAATATAACTAAACGTTTCATTTTATTGGATAAGAAAAGGTTGCATCTAAGAATGCGACTGGGCGAAGCCTATTTAGTTGTAAGGACATAAGCAGTTATATTATAATTGATATAATTGTTTATTTTTTATCCTTCTGTTTTTTTTAGGTACAACCCCATAGAGGTATTTTAATATACTTTAGTAATTAAATAACTATAATATTAAAATACATCAATGCCCTTACTATATCTTATTGTAAACAATATATATTATTGTAAGCAAAAGGATGTGGTAAGGGTTTTTTTGTTTATATAGGTAATGGAGGGGGGGATATTATTGTTATAATATATTATGGGGGATATATTATTAATAAATAATTATATTGTGTTTTGTACTTAAAAGACAGTACAAACAATAACATAAAAATAACAGAAGTAATATGATAATAGGATTTAGTGGTAATGAAGGATGTGGTAAAGATACAGCTAGTAATATGATGTGTAGTATAATAGGTAATAATTGCAAGCACAAGAAGTTTAGTGATATTCCTTCTGCTTTTTACAAAGAGCTAACTGGTATAGATTATACTAGTATTGTAGATAGGAGAATGAAGAATAAATTTAGAAGTGATTTTATTACTTATTGTGAAGGAACTAAAAAGCTATTGAATAATCAAGTATGGGCTAGAGCTTTATTAAAGGATTATACTGATAATATGTCTTGGATTATATCAGATGTTAGATTTATTGAAGAATGTAACTATATTAAGAGATTTGATGATACATATATTGTTAGTATAATTAAAGATAAAGAAGATCTTAAGTACTTAAATGATTATCCTTTTGATTATACTATATATAATAATGGTAGCTTGAATGACTTATTCTCTTCTGTACAAAAACTATACGATACTATTATTAATAAAAATAAGATTAAATATGAAGAGCAAAAAAGAAAAGAAAAATGATACTAGTGAGAATAGTATTATTGAAGAGCTAATATCTGAGTTTAACAGTCAGAATAAAAATGAGTATATAATATTTGATGAACATAAGTGTATAGTTGTTCATAAAAGGTGTGTTGATAATGATACTAATAATATATATATAGGTATGGATTTTGATGATTTAATTAATTATTTAGATAATGGTTATAAGTTATATGACAATAAAGGTAATATTATAAATTACGTATTATAGTTATGGATAATCTAGTATCTAAAGGTGAAAGAAAAGTTAGAAGTTGTTTGTTCTCAATGGGTATATCCTTTGAGACAGAAAAAGAATTTGATAATTTGATTAATCCAGATACAAAAGCTAATCTAAGATTTGATTTTTACTTACCAGAATATAATGCTGTAATAGAATATGATGGATCTCATCATCATACATCTAATAGTAAGTATCATAAAGGATGTAAGAAGTCATTTATAAAGCAGAAGAAAAAAGATTATATAAAGGATAAGTATTGTAAAGATAATAAGATATATATGTTGCGATTAGACGGTAGTCATTATAATAAAATTGCAAGTATAATTAAGAAGTTTATTGACAACATTAAAAGTAATAATTAAGCTATATAGAGAATAATAGAATTTATTGAAAAAATAAATATATATATTTGTCAATAGTTTATTAAAAAAAAACAAACCATGCCAAAACATACTAAATTACAAGTAAGATTAAGAAAGGATCATAGATTCTTTAATACGATTATTGAGAATATAGGATCTTTTTCTTTAGATAAGGAAGAAATTGACAACGATAAAGAAAACCAAACAGTAACTGCTAGAGTTGATGATACTGTATCTGAATTGGACTTCTATAAATGCTTTCTGCACTTGAGAAGTGGATTAGCTAAAACTGTTTATTCTACTGATAAACAAAGGTTGACAGATGTAACTATAGAGTATATGGCTACTATAATGAGTAAGCCTTTGGATTTTACTATGCCATCCAATGCAAAGAATAATGTACAAATCAATCTAGCTAAGGAGTTAGGCAGAACACCTAAGAGTGCTTATAGTGCAATTAACAGGTTAAAGAAAGCAGGTTATTTAGTTGTTACAGAAGATAACTTAATAATGCCTAACAGTGAATTACAAAAATTAAGGATTATAACAAAACAGCATTTAGATAAGCTCAGCAGCTTTCCTTTATGCTATATGATTAATTTTGTTGTAAAATGAAAGCAAAGCTAGACCCTCTTATAGAGCAAGCAATTCGTAAAGCAGCTGCAAATAATAATGTAAGCTATTCTGTAGCTAGAGAAGTAGTAATGCATAATTTTAATTGGTTAAGATCTAGTATAAGTAAGGCAGAATACGCTGCATACATTATGCCCAGATTTGCCAAGTTTGAATATTTTGTAAGACCTAAGTATAAGGGTATTGACGTTAATGAAGATGATTATCTAACATATGTAAACAATAGAAAGATTAAAGAGAGAAGGATGATAATTGAAGATGTTGATGAAGAAGAATATGATCCTAGTGTTATTAAAATTATTGATGATATATGTAAAGTCAAACCTTGTGATTTAACGGAATTACAGAAGAATGATGATTTTAAAAAAGCATATTGGTGCCACGGTGATGAGCACGGATGGAATAGAAAATATATGCTTATAACTTATGACTTAGATAAATTAGTTGAATTAAAAAATATATTATATAATGAGTAAGAAAGTTGTACCAAACAAAACCAAAATACGTAGGAAAAAAACCTCAATTAAATCATCAGATAAAGTTAACTCAGAATCAAGCACTAGTACTTTAGATAAGAATACAAGAAACTTGTTAATTGAACTAGAGCAGATATCAGTTGATATGCATAACAATACTAATGTATATAAGATTGATAAGCATTTTAAGAATTTAACTTTGAGCGGTGATAAGATTATAATTAAAATATTTAGGGAGAATTATATAAAGTATAAAGATAATAGTGACCCTACTAACCCTCAGTACATTTATGGTTATAAAATGATTGATGCTAGAGAAAGAGTAACTGATGAACCTAATTATGTACCTACACCCTTTCCTTATGTAGAAAAAGGTATTATAGTTGCTATATCACCTAAAGTTCAATTAGAGTTTGTTGAACAATCTAATAAGCTTTCTGAAGCGGGTGTTAAAGCTAATGTAAAAATACCTGAAGTAGGAGATATAGTTGAGATTAAGAGTTACTATTCTAGTACATGGTTTAAAGAAAATCGTTACTATATTAATAAGCAGGAAGCCGTACTTGATTATGTTGTAAACCCTTCAGATACTTCTGTAAATGTATTTGAACATTATTACGTTTTTGAAAGCTATGATTTGCTAGGAGTTAGCAAAGCAGATAAGGAATATTTTTATGATGAGGGTAATGACGGAGAGCCTAAGTGGTATAGAAACGAAATGAATTATTATCAACAAGAAATCAAAAAGATTGATAATATACTATCTGAAGAAGTAATGACTTCGATGAATAAACTTTAATAAATTTAATATGTCTAATTCAAGTAATAAAAATAATAACAAAAGCAGTAAGAAAACATCTACTAATAAAAGTAACACTACTAAAAATAATACAGTTACTAAAAAGCAAGAATCAAAACCAACCACTGTAGATACTACAACTGTAAATACTAAAACATCAGTTGATGATAAATCAGTAAAGCAATACACAAAAGCAGAGTTAGCACAGGAATATTCTAAACTACAGGGTAAGTTTAATAGTGTAAAGAAAGATCTGGATAGAACTAAATCTTTCTCAAGCACTGTTGAACGAGAATTAGAGCAGATAAGTAAATTGCATATCAAAGCAAAAGAAGAAGTGAAAAATCTTAGTAACACAGTAAATGTTCTTAGTTCTGAAAAGAATATGTTGATTGATAAAGTCAATGAATCTGTACCCAAAGAAATACTTAGATCTGAAAAGTTAATAAACAGACTTAACTGGTATTACAAAGATCTTAAGGGATGGGAAAGAATTACTGCTCATATTATACTGTTAGTAGCATTAAGTGGTATATGTTTAGGTTTGTATTATATTCTTAATATAGTTATTAATAATGAAGAGTTGTTTAATACAATAGCTCCTATCGTTTTGTCTCTGTTAGGAATATCTGGTATAACATTCCAAGCTAGCTCACTTAAGTCACCAAACAAGAAGTAATAATGTTATATTTTATATCGATAGCAGTAATATCTTTATTTGCTTATGATATAATACATAAAGAAGATCTGGAGGAGCATAAGGGAATACTAATTAATGTATCTCTTTTGCTTTCTCTAGGTTTTATAGTGTATTATTATGAAAGTACAATGCTACTTATATATTATACTATTATAGTGTTTTTATCATTTATGTTTAGATTAATGTATTTGAATGTAAATAAGCTATATAGTCTAATACCCATAGCTATTATAATATTAGTTACTTTTTTTGCTTCTGTAAAATATTCAGACATAACATCTGCTATTAACGTTATTAATCCTTTTGTTAATAACGACTATATTAAAGAATTGAATATGATAAATAATCATAAAGAATTAATAGATAGTTTGAATAATGAAGTCGTAAAACTAGAAACTACTATAAGCAGAAATAGTATGAAGTTAGATTCATTAAATAAGATTATTAATGAAAGTAATTATGATGAGTCAGCAGACTTCTTAAGAGATTTTTTGAAAATAAAATAGAATGAAATTATTAATAAAAACAATACTATCTGTTTTGTTTATAACACTATCTACTTCTGTATACTCTCAAGTAAAATACGAACCACAAGATACTTGCATTAATAATATATTGTGGCAAAGAGTAAGGAGTTCAGTTAAGGATGTGTTAGAATATAACAGCATATTGGAAGAAAAGCTTGAAATAACAGAAAATAACTTAATGAATAAATCATTACAATCATCTGTTCTGAAAAAGCAATTAGATGAATCTAATAAGATAATAGCCAGAAATGAATTAACTATAGTATCTCTTAATAGAGATTTACAAAAGGCTAGGGAGAAGAATAAGATAGACTTATTAGATAAAGGGAACTTGCTGTTCTTAAGCATAGTAACATTAACAATATTAATAGTAAGATAATGGAGATTATAGATAGTTTAGTAGCTGATATATTAAGAGTAAATCTTTCAAGTAAATATTGGCATTGGATAACTACAAGTGAAGCAGAACATAATGCAACTACATATTTATATAAGAATCTTAATAAATTAGTAGATGTATTAGTTGAATCACATCAGGGATATAATAATACTAGAATAACAATACCTAGTAATGTAGATATGATATCGTATAGAGAAATGATTCCTTCTGTAAAGGAGTTGATATCTAAGTGTGAGACATCCTTTAATAAAATAGATTCAGAAGATGTTAAAAATACTATAGCTGAAATTATATCAGTATGTAATATATTTATGTATAAACTATCTTTACGATAGTTAAGCAGTTAATAAAATATAACATTGAAATGAAGATAACCAAAGACAATCTTACTTTTGATAATGTTAAAAGCTTTATTAGAGGTAATACAAATATGTATCTAGATAAATTAGGAGTTGAAGTATTAGAAGACTATGAAAAAATACAAGTACTTCTTAGACAAACTTTGTGTTCTCCATGTGTAGATGCTGGTAAGTGTTTAGTATGTAATTGTACAACACCTAATCTGTTCTATGATACTAAAAGAATAGATTCCAAAGCTAAATGGAGACAGATGTTAAATAAAGAAGAATGGGATAAGTTCATCAAAGAAGCTTCAGATAAAAATGTATCAGTTGATAATCTAGAAGCTTTATCATTATTATATAGCGATTACTATAAGAATAGTAATAGTACAGTTTCAGTGAAATCAGTAAAAGACGTAACACATGTTGTATCCAACGGTAGTAATTCATCTGAAGTATCTTCGATATATATTAATCCAGAAAGACTTGTCAAAGATTTTAAGAATGTTAAGCACAAGTCTAGCTTAAACTATACATTTTCATTTCCAAACACAACTAAGCATACATTATCAATATCAGGAGTGAATACTTCGTGTGGTTGTACTGTTCCTTCATTTACAAACAAAGTTTCAGGACCAGGGACATATCTATCATTTACAGTTTCATACGATACTAATATATTAGGTGCTTTCAAAAGAACTATTAATCCCAAGCTTAGAGTTCATGATTGTAATAACTGTCATGTAATGTGTCCTTCTTTTGTAATACAAGGAACTGTTATTAAATAATAAATATATCACAAATGAGAGATAGACTTTTTACTATCATAGATGGGGAGCCAGTAGTTACTGCTCCCCTTGTGAATTTAAAATCTTTCAAAAAACTATGGGAGACAGACAAAACAGAAGATAAATCTATATATAAAAAATGGATGTTATACATATACTATATGTATGATTATCGTTCTGAATTTTTTGAAGAGAAAGATAAAGAATCAAAAATACTAAAAGAGGTATTCGGGAAAACAGATGTTAGAATACCTAAAAGGTTAACACCTTGTATTGATGATTATATTTCCCGTAATACTCCAGCAGAACAAAGAACATTACAAGCAGCTATTAACTCAGCAGACAATATAGCTGATAACTTATCTAAACTACAACAAAATGTAAGTCAATTAGATAATGTTATAGAAGCATTAGAAAAACAAGTAGATAAAAGCTTAAAGGAAGGAGATGTATTAGTCTGTGTAGAATTGACAAAAGAAAAGTTAAAGATTCAGGAATCACAAATGACTCTTATTAATAAATCTGCAGATCTAATACCTAAGATTGAAAGAAATGTTGAGAGTATTATTAACCTGAGAGATAAGGTAGAAAAGTCAATGAATAAAATATCAGATAGCGGAGAGAACTTAGAATCTTATATTATTGATGATTTCCTTACTAAGAAAGAATTAGGTGTATATAATCAATAAGTATAAACTATTAAATAAATAATCAAACATGCCAGACAATCCACTCCATTTAGATCATTATGTATCATTTCATATAATTATTGAATCAATAAAACCTGTAGAAAATGTTGATAAAAATTCAGGATTAAGAAGCTATTACACTCAAAGTAATATGTATGAAGTTAAATTAGCTAATTACAAAAAGGAAAATATTAACATACCTAAAGGATTAGATACAGAAGCAGACAAATTAGATATTGATAATAAGAGTGTAGTTATTCTGAACAGAGTTACTATGTCAGAACCTGAAGACGTTGATAATCTTATAACTTTTTTACAAGGATTGAAAGATAAAATGGTGAAGACAAAAGAGAATAAATAATATAATTATAAATAATGAGCAATGACGAATTTGATAACTTACAACCTCAGTCCTATTTAAATGTAGACCAATTAATAAAACTATATGATTCTTATAACAAAAGATCATTAGAACCCACCACCAAAGAAAAGCTAATTATAAATCCTAAGTTAGCATACGAAATTACAGACCAGTTGTTACATGACTCTATACCTTATGAATTAATCAAAAGATATAGAGATGTATATGGAGAAATAAGTAAAGTATCAAAAGTAAATCCTGTATCAAATCTGAATTGGGATTTTTTATACTTTGTTAATTCTGACTATTTTAGACCAGCAGCATTAGCTTTTGAAAGATCAGAAAGAGCTGTCATAGGTAGTAAAATAAAAGCATCATATACTCAACATATTCCTGGTACAAAATCTTACGAGAAATTTTGGGAGCAAGAGTTTACTAGAATAGTAAGTGGATATGAGCCTATTATTGATGGTAAACCATGTGGATTAAGAATATCAGGAGAATTCTATTTCTACCTTAATTATTGTAGAATAGAAAAAGTAACAAGAGATAATTCAGGTAAAACAATAGTTAGATCATCCTTTCCTGACTTTTTAGCTATGGACTATTACTACTTTAAAGAATTAGAGTCTAGAGAGAATCCATCAATATATGGATATGATGATAGTTATAAAAGATCTATTGCGTTAGTTAAATCAAGACGTAAAGGATTTAGTTATAAAGCGGCTGCAGGATGTGTATGGATAGCTGCATTTAATAAAAAAGCACGTGTAGGTATAGCTAGTGAACCCAATACAAGTGATGCAACAGATGCTGTTAAATGTGCTAGAAAGTGTTTACCTATTATAGATCATTTAACATTATATACTCCTTTTGGTAGAAAGAATCCAGGTGATCCTAAGATAAATGGAGGATGGATACACTCTAAAGCTAAAAACACTGATAAATACTTTTCATTTACATTCGGATTAGAGAATACAAAAACCAGAGGTCAAAGAGGTAGGATGTCATCTATATTTACAATGTCATTATCTAAAGATGATGCTGCTTCAGGTGAAGGTCTCAATAGATTGTACTTTGAAGAATCTGGTAAAATATCTAACCTTGATAAAGCATGGATATTTGCTAGAGAGTCGATGAAAGCAGGATCGTTATTTCGAGGGGTGGCTGTTCTATACGGAACCGGAGGTGAGATGAAATCGTCATCAGGTGCAGATGGTTCATCCAAAGCATTTAGTACACTATTTAATAATCCTGTAGCAGCAGAACTAGCTGCTTATGATAATATATATGAGTACAAAAACAGTAATGAAAAGTGTGGCTATTTCGTAGCTGATATGTGGTCTAACTTTGGAGCATATATAAAGATTGACGGTAAGATATATGAGTCTTTAGATAGAATGGGTAATGCATTCTTTTGGGTTGCAGAACTAGCTCTAAACAAAGAAAGGTATGATAAGATGCCACCTAAAGGTAAACAGAAGGACTATAATGATTTCTTAACGCAGAGGTGTAAGACTCCTTCTGAAGCTTTTTTAGTAACTTCAACAAACATATTTAATTCCGCAGATATTATAGCGAGAATAAATAAAATCAAAATGGAAAAAGGAGGGTTTTCTAAATACAGAACACCCGGAGAACTATATACTACTACTAATAATAATGTACAGTTTAAACCTAATAACCTATTAGAACCTGTAACTAATACTAATCAATCATCATCAAATAGAGAAGGTTGTTTATTAGTATACGAAAACCCTATCAAAATTAATGGATCTATACCTGAAGGAGCATACATAATTGCTGTTGACCCAATAGCTATGAATAATTCAGGAGGTAACTCTCTTAATGCAGTTATTGTTATGAAAACACCTAGATATTCTGATGTAATGGGTCCTGAAAAAATAGTAGCTACATATTTTGGTAGATCTTCAGTTAGACCTTTAGACTATCTACATAGATTGCTTTTGAACTTAAGTAAGTATTATAACGCACAAATATCACACGAGAATGATAGAGATGGAGGTATATTAAGTTTCTTTACTCACAAGAATGAACTACATAGACTTATGCCTTCACCTAGACTTGTCACTAAAAAATACTTACCAGGTAGTAAAACATTGCTAAGAGAATTCGGACATTCTATGGGTAATGAAAGATTAAAGAGTGTTGGTGAAGGTTATTTGAACGAGTGGTTAGACTTTAGACATCCTTCTAGAAAATTAGTAAATGAATCCACAGGTAATATAGAAGAGAAAGAGGGTCTGAGAAATCTTGATATGATATATGACGAATTAATTCTGGATGAATTAGTTAATTATAATCGTAATGGAAACTTTGACTCTACTATGGCTCTTATGGGAGCAATGGTTCAATTGTCAGATAAGTTTAATACACAAGGAGATGTATTTGTAGATAATGACTATTATAATGAAATAGATAGGCAAATGGTATCATATATTAAAGATAAAGTAGGTGATTACTTTTAAAAGTATTACAACAGTATAAATAATATAGTTCTCAGTATTAATAGCATAGTTATTATAAACAATAAATAAAATGATATTTCCTACTCAAAAGATAGATTCAAAAAAGAAGGATAAAACTTGGGCTAGACGATGTATAGACTTTGTTATAGCTGAAGGAAACTCAACTCTTCGTTCTGATATAATTAGAATGCTAAGTAACTATAGACTGATTAATTCTCAGATGGAAGAAGAAGAGATGAGATCTATATGTAAAGTATTAGGAGTTAATGAAAAAGCAGGCAAGAAGTACATAAGCATGTACAACAAAACACCTAATATATTATCTACACTTAAAGGTGAAGAATTAGATAGACCCTTTACATGGACAGTTACATCTCTTACAGATCAACCAGATAGTAAATACATAAGAGATCAAGAAATTGAATACTCTAAAATAGTTGATGAGATATTTAAATTAGAATCAGAAAAGATATCTAAGATTATAGAGATTGAAGTACAAAACGAATTACAGAATATACCTGAAGATAAAAAGGAACAAGCTATACAGGAATTGGAAGCTAAGTATAAAGAGAAGTATTCTAAGATACTTGATATAGAATCTATAGAATCAAAAAGAAAAAATATATTAAAAGAAAAAGAATCAGCAATATCTAATCTTATGAAAATAGCATTCAGAAGAATAGATATGAGATTTATTAAGAATGAATGCTTTTCAGATGCAGCAATAGCAGGTAAAGAGTTTGTAGAAATAACCTTTGAACCAGGCAATCCTATTCCTATTATTAGACAGTTAAATCCTACTAATGTATTTTATCATAAATCGCCAGACAGTCCTTTTACACATGATTCAGATTATGTCGGATATCAGGAAGAGATTACATTAGGACAAGCGTTAGATCATTATGGTGAACTAATGACAGATAATGAAATTAAGAGATTACAGACGTTCTCTTATGATAATACAGGTAAATATGGTACTAGCGATAGTATGTTTCATACTAGAGCAGATAGACATGCATCCTCGTGGTCAGCAAAAAGAGAAGCTGGAATGTTTCCATCAGGAGCTAACATAGATCCACAAGCTATGATGGTAATGGATGGCAAGTATATGGGAATACCTACATCTAGTTATACTAATGGTAATAATATATACGGTCCTGGTTTATATGCAGACTCAAGAACTTATAATGGTCGTTATGTTTCTGTTTATACAGTTTATTGGAAATCATATAGAAAAGTATATAAATATACCTATACTGATGAATATAACGAATTGTGTGATGAGATAGTAGATGAGTCATTTGTTGTACCTGATAATTACAAAACTGAGAAATATAGACCAACACCTTTTGCTGATTATAAAACTAAAAAGATATGGTATGATGATGATGATAAATACAATTGTATTGAAGAAATGTGGATACCTGAAATATGGAAAGGTGTAAGACTTAACGGAGATATTTACGTTAATGTTGGTCCTTTAGAAAATGCATATCAATCTTTAATCAATCCATACAAAACTAAAATACCTGTATTAGGTTTTATATATAACAGCAGAAATACAGGAATACTTTCTATTGTTGACAGACTTCAGTCCTGGCAGAAACTATATTATGCTGTTATGGCTAGACTTGTTAAAAACCTCTCTCAAGACAAAGGTGTATTAACATTCTTAAACTCTCTTATGGTAAGTGACGAAATAGGACTAAAAGCTACACTTGCTATGGCAGAAGATGGTAATATAACTCCGTATAATCCTTTGGCTTATTCTAAAGGTAATGTAGGTGTAATGAATACTATGAAAGTAGCAGAAAGAATAGATGCTACTAACTCTACAGTAATACAATACTATATACAATTATTACAGTTTATCGAGAACCAAATGATAGAAGCTGTAGGTATGTCTCCTCAAAGACTTGCTAAGACTAAAGTAAATACTACAGCTACTGACAATCAAAGAGAGACAATGCATAGTATGAATATTACAGAACCATTGTATTATGCTCATGATCTTCTGTGGGAAAAAATATGCCAGACTTATATGGAAATGTTAATATCATCTTTATCAGAATCCAAAGGAAAATTTAGAGGTATGATAGATGATAAGCATATGGCTCTTATCGACTTAGAATTGTTGTCACTAGAAGATGAGTATCTTATTAAAATATCAAATAATATTAAGAATAATAAAATACTTGATATTATGAAGTCACAAGTTCACGCTATTATTCAAAACGATAAAGCTAATTTATCTACACTTATATCTATGCTTAAGACAGATGACCTAACAGAATTGGAAGATTATCTGTTAGATCTTGAAACTAAGATGAGCAAACAAGAAGAAATGCGTGAACAATCTAGGAGAGAACAAGAAGAGAAGATTGAAAAAATGAGATTAGAACAAAGAGAAGATGAGCAAATAGCTAAACTTCAATCTGACTATCTCAATAATATTATGAAGAGAAATACTGATATTGAAAGAGAGCATATCAGAGGTAAGTATTTAATAACATCTTATAATTTACAGAACGATAATGATGCTGACGGTATTCCTGACATTATGGAAGCTGACATTAAATACAAGAAATTTATTAATGACGTAGCTGCTAGAGAAGAAAAGATAAATTCTGATAGACTAAAGTTATTATTAGATCAGGAGGAAATGGAAAGAAAGAAGAAAGAACATGAAGATAAGATGCAGCTAGAAAGAGAAAAACTGAAACAGCAAAATACAAAACAAGCATAACCAATATTAATTATGATTACCGATTCTAATACAACCAAAATGAGCATACTCCGTGGAGCTAAATTACTATCAGATACTGTTAAAGTTACTTTAGGTACAAAAGGTAGATTAGTAATGTATACTAATTATAGGGATTTTTCTGATCCAGAAGGATATCCTGTACTAACAAAAGACGGAGTTACTGTAGCTAAAAATGTTAAATCAGATGATCCTGTAGAACAACAAGCTATTAAAATAGTAAGACAAGCAGCAAAAAATACAGTAAATAGTAGCGGCGATGGACCACAACCACTATACGCTAAAGTTCTTACACCTAATGGTTTTGTTACTATGGGATCTCTGAAAGTAGGTGATGAGATATGTGGTACTGACGGTAGTATACAGAAAGTACTTGAAATACATCCTAAAGGATTAAAGAAGGTGTGTAAAGTAAAATTCTCAAGAGGTAAAGTAGTTGAATGTTGTGAAGATCACTTGTGGGAAATACATGATCTGAATGGTTATAAATCAATTAAGACTACTAGAGAAATATATGATTCTGGATTATTATATCATAGAAATTCAGGTAAACATCAGCTTAGGTTTTTTGTAAGAAAACCTAACATAGATTTTTCTGAGAAGGAGTTAACAGTTCCTCCATACTTGTTAGGTATACTGATAAGTAATCCTACTCTTTCTGATGACAACAATAAGCTTACAGTTAATATATTACAGAAGAAAGCTAGTGTTATTAGATATATAAATGAATATCACAATGTATCTATGAAAACATATATTGATGATAGTCCTGAAAGTGTTATTAGATCTAAAGCTAACAATACATATTACACTATAACTTTTGAGGATAATACTTTATTAGATCAATTGAGAGATTTAAAAATATTTGATACTGATTATTACAGTAGAGTTATACCTGACATATATAAGTATTCCAGCTATTTACAAAGAGAAGATATCCTTAACGGATTTATTGACGGTAGCGGATCTATAAAAAACAGAAGAACTTTTCAGTACAAAACAGCAAGTAGTACAATAAAAGATGATTTTATAGAATTGTGTCAGTCATTAGGTCAGGATGTTAAAAACAAAAGATATACTACAACCGAAAATGGAAGATATCTTATTCCAGAACCTATATATAAAATATATGAGGTATCTAATTATAAGTATGGAGATAGAATAGAAGATATTGAATTTACAGATACAGAGATAGAAATGATGTGTATTAAAGTATCTAATGAAGATCATCTATATATTACTGATAATTATATATCAACACATAATACTACTACAACTGTTATACTATCTGAAAGTATTATATCAAAAGGATATGAGCTATTAAGTAAAGGCAATGTTTCTTCATGGGAGATGAATAAGGAGATAGATGAAGCTGTTGAAGATATATCACAATATATATTAGATAATTCAACAAATTTATCAAACGATATAACTGCTTTGAGAGAGTTGGCATCTATATCAGCTAATAGTAAAGAAATAGGAACTATGATATATGATATAGTTGATGAACTCTCTATTCATTGTGATATTGAGGTTAAAAAAACCAAAAGGAATATAACAGAAATAGAAGCAGTGAATGGTATGAAATTGCACAAAGGGTATTATGAATCATTTATGTGTAATGATTATAAATCAATGACCTTCCAAGCCAGTAATGTTAATATACTTATATATGATGGTATAATTAAGGACTATAGTAATATAGCTCCTTATGTAAAAGCATCTATAGATGATGATAATAATATAGTACCTCTTGTTATATATGCCCAAGATGTTAACAGGATAGCTATTAACAGAATAGAGGGTATGTTAAAATACAACCCCAGACCTTTAATTATAGTAGAGCATGATGGATTTGGTGACAGAAGAATAGATATAATGGAAGATTTTGCTCTTATTACTGGAGCTACTATTGTAACAGAGAATAGTAACAACAATGTAATAATGATTAAGAATGCTTTTGGTAAATGTGATGAAGTATTTATTAATGATAAGTATAGTTCTTTTGTAGGAGGTAAAGGAAATCAAGATCTAATTGACGATCAGATACTAGATATTCAAGATTTAATAAAAAATACAGATCCTAATAACAAGCAAGACATTAGATTTTATAATAAAAGAATAGCTAATCTATCTGGAGGTATTGCTGTTATCCACGTAGGAGGTAATACTCCTTTTGAAATGGAAGAAAAGTATATGCGTATAGATGATGCTGTACTAGCTGTAAAGTCAGCAATAGCTTCTGGTATTAGTATCGGAGGCGGTGTAACTTGGATAAGAGCTAGCCATTATGCTATAAACAAAACAAGAGGATATAATAGAATTGATAATCCAGCATATTTTATGGTTTTTGATAGTCTTCAAGAAATACCAATGCAACTACTAAAAAATTCAGGAGAATATACTAGTGAATTCTTTAAAGAACTTAAATCAAAATATCTAAGCGATAAACCTAAAGGTTACAATCTTGTTGACAGAAAGTTCTATGATATCTCTAATTATAAAGTAATGGATGCAACTTCTGTATTATTAGACGCTATATCTAATTCATCTAGTGTTGCTAAATCTCTTCTGTCTGTAGAGAAAGCTATACATTTTGATAATAACGTAACTGGATTAAACTAATTATATCTATAACAACCATAGGTAAAATAAAAGGCTATTTATAAAAATGTTAGAAGCACTAACAAATGAGATAGCATCAAACTAAACAGAAAATAAATCTAAATTTAAGAACCATGTCTAATGAGTCAAAAGAAAGTGTTGAATATATGTTCGATGAAAGTATATTAGAACAATCAATACGAAATGAAGTAAGTAGTGCTGAACAAGGAAGTAATAACTCTAATAATAATGGAGGAGATACTGATAATAATAACAGTGTAAATCCTTTTAATTATGACTTGGATGCTGCTATTTATAATGAACTGTCAGGATTAAAGTCAAAAACTGACAATAACGATCTTGATGAAAATATTAAAGAATTACATCAGGATGCGGTATCTAATAACAACGATGATACCAAAACATCAGAAGTTAATACAACCTCTAATAATAACTCTAATAGTATCGAAGATAACGATCCTTACCAATTAGCATTAGACGTTATTAGAGAAGAGAACTTATTGTATATACCAGATGATTTTGAAGGAGAACTAGATGCTGATGCTATTGATTACTTCAAAAGACAAACAGAAGCAATAAGAGCTAACCAAATAATCCAATCTCAAAGAAATAAATTTCAAAACGATCCTTATAAGTTAAGACTATTTGACTATTTCTTCACAGCAGGAGCTGATGCAGACATTCCTACTTTTACTCAAATAAATGATGGGCTAGAATATTGGGATAGTTTTGATACAAAAGATGAAGAAAATCAAAAACTAATTATATCAGAATATCTTAAAGACGGGTTAAACGAAAATAATCCAAGCTATGAGATATTATTAGCTGATATAGATAAAAAGGTTGATGATATAATTTCATCGTACGAAGGTGAAGATAAAGCTAATGAAGCTAAAAACTACTTTATTGAAAAACATAAAGAGTATATGGCTGAAGAACTTCAAAGAGTTGAAGAGCAGAATACATTAAGAATGCAATATGAACAGTCTTTGGAACACCAAAGAATGGATTGGAATAAGAAATTTGCAGAATCAATTAATTCAAAGAGCTGGTCACCTTCTAAAAAACAAAACATAGTAAATGAACAATATCAGGAAGTAATGTATAATGGCCAATACATGCCAGTATGGTATGTCAAAGAATCAATAATTAAAAATAATCCTGAGTTGTATATTACTTACTTAGACTGGTTAAATAATAATTTTGATTTAGAAACCGAGTCATTTATTAAATCAAGTAACAGCGAATCAGAAGAAAAAACACAAGTTACTAGAAAGATATTAGATCTTATTAACAAAAAACAAGGGAAAGCAAAATCCCACCAGATGAATTATAATAGAGAATCTGAAGAAGAGGAGGATATAAAAGTAAATCCTCTGGATAATATTTAGAAACAAATTTTTAATAATGAGTATTAATACTGTAGATTTTACTCAAGCTAAAGTAAGTAATAAAAGACCAACTAAGTTAACTGACGGACTTACTGTTACTGAAGAGCTTAAAGGAAAACACCTGCACCAAGCATTTGGTACAGATAATCTTGCTAATATCAATATTGGTTATGCACAAATCTTTGCTGCAACTGACAGATATTATGGCAAACCTTTAGTAGGGATAAAATAGTTGTCCCTCCTCATAGTAATATGGGGACAAATAAGAGAGTAAATTGCTGGAAACTCTCAAAGCCTCTATGCCACGGACATAACTTGTAAAAGTAAATATCTAAGGAGCGAAAGCAGAAAAAAGTTAGAGGATTACCTATGGGGAAACCCTAATGGCGAATGAACAGACAATCAGCAGGCAAGACTTATGAAAATCGTACTTTCTGAAAAACAAATAGCAAGGCATGTACAGACTTGAAACTTATTCTATCAGTGCCAGTAGTAAAGTTTGTAATTACCTCTATCAAAACTCAACGATTTATTTGGAAAGAAAGTACAATAAGTATATTAAATATACTAGTAAGTAAGCTTCATCGACTATAATCTCTCCATCCTACTGTAAATTAAGAGGATGATGGTATAGTCAGGCCTTTGTAGAAATATAAAGGATAAATTCGGACCGAGGCTAAAGGAAAAATTAAGAAGATAAACTCACACGGGTTCCGCTGGGAACTTTCAGGAGGTGCAGCTCAAAAAGCACGTGTAACAAAAGTAGTTAACACTGATGCATATCCTGGTATCAACCACAGCTATGTTGATATCGTAGTTGATAAGCCATACTTCAATATCTCAGATATTGTACAGCCACAAAGCAATGAATACCGCCTTCGTGTTGTATCTAAGGATGGATCTCGTAAGTATCGTAAGCTTGGACCTAACCAGTTCCAGTATACTTTACAGTTTACAACTAATGATAGAAATATGAGCTTACCTCGTACATTCCTTCAGAATGGTGCAGAATGGAACAAAGTATCTAGTGCAGTTGCTAATGAAGACAACCGTGACTTTGGTGGATTCCAGTTCTATAGCATCTTCCAAAGCGAAGGGTATGTTCAGCAGCACGCTATCAAAGTAGAACTTTCTGACAAAGCTGCTCGTAAAGCTAAGGCTTTTGCTGACGAAGGTGACTTTGATAAAGCTGGTAATGACCTTGGACGTTATGCTAACTCTATCCGCCACATGTGGACAAGCGTTGGATTCAACAAAACAACAGGTCTTCCAATCATGCGTTTTATGTCTCTGCTTGATGCAGAAGCATTCAACGAACTATACCGTAACGTAGAGAACACTCTTATGTTCGGACAAGAATCTAATATTCTTTATTCTCCAGAAGGACATCAGATCTATACTGCAAGCGGTCTTCGTGAGCAGCTTCGTTCTGGTTGGGTATTGGAGCATAACGGAAACATGAGCCTTCAAGAACTTGAAGATTGGTTCGATTCAATCATCAAAGATAAAATCTCTGAAGGTGAGCAGCAGATTGTATTATCGGCTGGACGTGAGTTTCGTAAGATGTTTGATCGCATGATCAAAGCTGATGCTTCTTCTTTCGTAACTCTTGACACTATGTTCCTTCGTAAAGGAGATGGTGTACGTCACTTAGATTACGGATCTTACTTCGCAAGCTACAAAGGATTCACAGTGGATATCACTGTAATGGAGAATCCAGCATATGACAATGCATTCTATTGCCCACAGATGCACCCAGTAAAAACTAACACTCCAATTGATTCTTGGCGTGCAGATATCCTTGACTTTGGTTATTCAAAGCAGCAGGGAACTGGAATGACAACTGACAATATCAGTATGATAGCAGAGGATTACTGTGACTATCACATAACTTATAACGGAAAGTGGTACGCTTTCGACGGCAAATCAGGTCTTCCAATTACTGACGGCGGGTTGGGCCAGGCAGGTGGAGTATCTGGTTACTCTATCGTTCGTGAAAAATCAGCAGGTCTGATGGTAGCTGACGTAACTCGTTGTGGAAGCATTTATCTGTCTATTGATGAAAGTGAATATGCAGTTGATGCACCAAGCTCTGCACCAGCTTATTGGAACTGGTAATTTTAGAAACATTATTAAACCTAGGGATTAGATAAATACTAGTCCCTAGGATTAATTAAACTCAAATCAAAATACTAAAAATGAATAAAAATAAAATAATCAGATTACAGCCAAGCCCTTATGTTAGTACAAGTATTCAGCTAAAAATGGCGCAACCTAAAACTAATTCTTCAGGTTATGCCGTTACTGATAGTCAAGGAAGAATACTACAATCAGAAGTATCTGTTAATGACGCTGTTCAAGTACCAGGTACATCTAAAACAATTTCTCCAGTACTAACTTCTTCTGGCTTAAAAACAGGATTAGAGAAGATCGTAGAGAATCCTTACAAAGACTTAGATGGATATTCTCCGTCTTGGGGAGAGAAAATATTTAAAGGTAAAGACAAAGTATCATTACAACATATACTTGAATATAAGCACGGTAGAGAATATAACTACTATAGTAACAGGTATATGGATACTATTGTTAAGTCTACAGAACTACATGAAAAGCCATTCTTTCTTACCGACAAATGTAAACTAAGACTGGACGGTAACGTAGTCTTTTTAAATCTCAACAATCCATTAGACGAAGTCAGATACTATATGATTTTGATACATCCTTTTGTAGCTAACTCATATAAAGACTTAGACGATGGTAAAAACAGAAAAGCTGGATATTACATTGTAGATGAAGAAGAAGTAATGGATCTGAAGCTAGAGAAAGTTAAGAGGCAAACTAAATCTGCTGCAGCTCTTGAAGAACTTAACGAAAAAGAAGATTCTATAATTGTAAACATGGCTTACGCATTAGGTATTGAAGAGCGCAATCCGATTAAAACATTATGCTATAAATATATACACTCATACTATAATAGATCAGAAGAGAACTATGCAATATTTATGAAGTTCTTTGATATGTATAAAGACAGTGGTAGAAGAGACAGATTCTTCGCTAACGGTCTTGTACAAGAGTTATTAAACTATAATGTATTGAGAAGTAGAGATAGTAAACTATATTGGGTTATGCCTGAAACAGACGATAAACCTATGCGTACTTTCGAGTGGTCTTCAAAGGACAAGTTTATATCTGAATTTATTTTAGCTCCTGAATATCAGGAAGAATTTGAAATCATGAAGAGTATTCTTGAGTCGAGAAAATAAAATTAATTAAAAATGCTTATTGATCAGTTACATTATAATGTAAAATTAGAAGCTGAAAGAGTTGATTCACAAGACAAGATTGATCTTGAACCTGTAGAAATTGACGCTTATTTGAACAAAGCTATATGGGTATATTTGAAAGAAAGATATTCTGTATTACCTGATAAACCTAAAAGAGGTTTTGAAACTGATCAAATGAGAATATCACAACTAAGTTCATTACATATAAAGTCTCCACATGTACAACCTCCATTACAACCTATATTGTTACAGGATGGTTTATATGAGGTAAGATTAAATGATTTAGGTAATAATATTGATGGTCAATATTTTAGATACTTATTCTTAACAGATGGTTATATAAAAGGTATCAAAGATGGTTGTACAAAAATGATAGGTCTTAAGCATCATCAGGTTGATGATAGTAATACAATATATACTGCTGCAAATTGGACTTGGAGACGAGTTAATTACAATTTTGGTAAGAGCAGTTTTGTTAACGATCATATAACTATAGATGAATCAGCACAAAGCCCTGATGTTACAATGGATTTAGTTGACAATAACAGCAGAAATAATAACGATGAATTATCAAGTCTATACTTAGATACTAGAAACAAGTATGGAGAACCTCAGTTTGAAATTGAGGAAGTTTACTTATCATATATTAAATATCCTAACAGAGTATTCTATGGAGGATATGATCATATAGACGGAATGTCTAACTCTAACAGTCCTAAAATACATTGTGATTTCGATGAAATTACATGTAATGATATTGTATCTATAGCTGTAAGATTAATACAAAAAGATATATTGTCTGATTATAATGCTATGGTTCAGGACGAAGTTAGAAACTTAAAAAACTAATTAAATAATTAAGAAATGGTATCTATTTCAGACGTTGAAAAGATTATAGTAACTCGTTCAGGTGCAGCTGTACCTGTAGCTGGTACTAGTTTATTTAATCCAACTACAGGCGTATTTAACGGAGCTGTAGGAGGATTAGGTGCTTACATTGATCAAGCTGGTTCTGGCAACCCTGTTGCTGTAACAACTGGTTCTTATGCAGGTGAGCCAATTCGTTTTATCCAGGTTCGTGATACATCTAACGATCGTACACCACTACCTAACCGTTACCTTGAGCAGTCTCAGTACATTCACGGAAACTGCCAGTTTGGCTTGGAGATTGCTGGTCAGCCAGTAGTAGCTCCTTCTGTAAACTCTTGGTTACTTGGTGCACCTAACGCTCAAGTAACAGACACAGGTAAAGTATCAGTATCGTCATTGAATACTTATGTACTTAACGCAACTTCTCACGGCTACCGTACAGATATGTACAACTCTCTGTACAACATGCCTACATCTTATGGTCGTTTTGAATCACCAGATTGGGCTACTACTTCTGTAACTACAGAAGCAGCTCGTCGTGACTATACTATCCAGAACCTTGTAGCTGACTTCAACCGCAAGAACTCTGGAAGCCAGTGGAGTCAGTATGGATTTGCTTTAGCTATCTCTACTGCTGATGTAGCTGCTGGTATTGATGTTGGTTCTGTTACTCTTAATAGCACTATCACAATTGGTTATGACAAAGGATGTAAGCCAGTTAACGTATTGGTTACAGCTGAGCGTAAAGCAGCTCTTGATGCTCTTGCAGCTCACTTAGATGCATTGACTTACACTAACGCATCTATCGTACCTTACAATGTATCACCTAACTGCGGTTCTGGTGTTGCTGCTGGTACTAGCACATCTGATATGATTTTCATTGTAGCTATTGACGAAGAGTTAGCTTACTATGATGAAATTCCTAATACTAAGCGTCGCTTAGAGGTTAGCTTAAACGAAGGATCATTGATCCCTTCTGTAGCTAAAACACTTATCACTGAGCCTAGCGAAGGACAAGGACAAGCTCGTAACCTGCGTTTAGATTACATCAACGAAGAGCACTACCGTAGCTATACTAGCTCACGTGAGTGGGGTGCAAACCATGTTGCATATCCAGACGAAATTGATTTGTCTAAGACATACAACATTTACACTATTACTCACTGCCACACTCGTTCTGCAACTAGCGGACTTCCTAGCGTATCACCACACCGTACAGTAATTGCTGTACCTAGCGATGATGCTACTATGAAGAACTATGTAGAATCTGTAGTAAATGCAGTAGCTACTTATTACGGATACCCTACGGTAACACTGTAATCTGAGCTAATAGAATAAATATAATAACATAAGTTATTAACATAAGGGGAGGGACCTAATCCCTTCCCTTTTTTTGTAATAAGAAAAAATATAATAAAATGACAACTGTTGATATTCGTTTACCTAAATCCTTTTTTGTAAGCAGAAAGTCTGGTTCAAATGTAGCAGGTCTTATTCCTTCTGCTAAAGAAACACGTAGCCTTATGGAATGGGTTAATGAGAGAATTACAGAAGAAGATCTAGTACTTCTCCAGTGGTTAGAGACTAACGTAACTGCTGCTACTCCTAGCTTTATCGCAGGAGCATATGTAGATAATGACGCAGCAATTAATGGAGGACTTAGTGAAGGAGATATTTACTATAATACTTCAACTGGTTTTCTTACTGCTGTTACTGCATAAGCAAAAGCAATAAACAATGAACATTAGAGATATAAGATTACCTAAGTCTTTTGTAGTTATTAAAAAGACTGATGAAAATGTACCTGGTCTTATACCTAGTGAAAAGCAAACCTTAAGTTTAGCAGATTGGATAAATTATGCTATACAACAGGGGATTATTGATGTATCATCTAAGATAAAATATCTTGAATATGCAACTAATACTTACAGTATAAAGATTACATATGAAGGACTATTAGCTCCTATGATTACGGAGTTTGCCGTAGGAGAATATAATATATCTATACCACTAAATACGGGTATACATTCTATTACATTCTACGGTAATTTAAATACATTAAATGAATCTAATGAATTAGTTATTAAAGTAATCAATGATGATAATAACTATGTAAGAAGATGCTTAGCACAAGTATATGACAATGCAACTAATACATCAATTAGTTCTGCTGTATCAGGTGTATATGTAAGACAAACAGAAGATAATTATACAACTACACTTCTGTTTACAACATTGGATAATTTATCAAGTTTAGGATACACAGTAGAAATAAGGTAATCATATGCGCTATAGGCTATTTTAAAGACTTCTAAGCGACTTTATTTAAAAATGTATATGTATATACTAGTTAGTAATTAAAGTCTCTTAGAACAGCTTAAAATGGCTTATAGCGCATTTTATATTATATATAATATGTAAAATTAAATAACAAACAAATGAAAGCATTATACAAATACGTTATGGCTATATTATTATTTACTATTGTTTTTGTAACTAATAGTTATGGTCAATTTAAATTAGTTGGCGATGCTAGTTCTGCAGGGTTCAATAATGCAGGTAGTAACAGATATAGTGCTACTATAGTTTTTAGACCTGACTTAACTGGTAATTATTACGATGGTACTGATGTACTAAGTGGATATAAGTTATTTACTTCTTCTGAACAGATGTATACTATACTTAGTGTATCATCTACTACTTATAATACTGCTTCTGTAACTGTACAAGCAGATACAGTACTTAATGCTAATTCATCTACATTTTATGGTATACCTTCTGGTCAAGTATTAATATATGATACTTCTGAATCAGAAGGAGCATTACAAGTACCTTTTGGTTCTGTAGGAGCAAGTGCCAGGATGCAAGCAGCTGTTGATAGTTGGAACATTAAAGTTATATCTAATTTGCTAAGTAAAACAGTTAATGTAGAACCTTCATTCCTTACTAATATAATTAGATTCAATATTAATACTGATTCTGTAGGTACAGAAGAAGGTCACGTTATATGGAATACAGAAGATCATACATTAGATATTCATTCTCAAAATGGTACTGTATTACAAGTTAATCAGGAAATGGTTATACCTGTAAAGAATAAATCGGGAGTTACTATAGAAGATGGTATGCCTGTTAGATTTGCAGGTACAGAAGGTGCTAGTGGTAGACTATTAGTACAAGCAGCTGTAGCTGATGGATCATATCCTGTATATTATAATTTAGGTACAACTACTAATACTATACCTAATGATAGTACAGGATTAGTTACTGTTTTTGGTAAGGTTAGAGGAATAGATTTAGATGGTATATCTTATCTGAATTGTAATGATGAAGAATGGGATGATGGTACATTATTATACTTAGATCCAGTTACAGAAGGATGTTATACAAGCATTATGCCTTCTGCCCCTAACGATAAGGTATTATACGCAGCTATTGTTGCTGCTAAGAATAATGGTACTATGATGGTTAGACCTAGCTTGTTTCCTAACATAGGAGATTTAAATGGAGTTAATATAGTTGATGAAGCAGAAGGTGATGTATTGTTATATAAAAACAATGTCTGGACAAATGATATTTATATACTAGAACCACTGTCTGGATCAGGACCTCCTGTCATTGCACCTAGAGCTAATGGAGATACTTATTTTGATTTCCTTAATAATAAATGGTATAAAGCTTGGGATAATGAATTAAACAATGGTTCTGGCGATGGGTTAGATATTGATGATTGGATTATATTAAATTAATTAAACCAAAAGAATAATAAGAATAATAGCACAAACGTGTTAATAGATTATATATAATATTGTCGATATATAACAATACGATTTGTTTTGAAGGGGGGAGTGGCTAATGCTGCTTCCCCTTTTTGTTAATTATACTATAGTATAAAGAGGGTGTGTACAGCCCTTAATTAAAATATAAAATAGAAACATATGTTTTTAATGATACAAGGTAATGTATTGGGTGCAGGAAGATCTGCTGCTTTTGGTAATAGACTATTATTAGATAAGTTTCCAGGTGCAGCAGTTGCTTATGCATTATTACCATTAAGTAAAAACTTTGTAGATCAACCTTTAATTAGGGTTAGAAGATCTTCTGATAATACAGAGAGAGACTTTACTTATGAAGAGATACAAGACAATACATTATTACAATGGTCACAATCATCTGACTTTGATAATATGTTACTGCTTGATGAATTCCCTAATGCTACATCAGCATATTCTTTAAGGAATTTATCAGTTAATTATAACGGTCCAGTAATTAGAGCTAGACGTACTATAGATGATACTGAAGCAACGTTTATAGCAAAAGAGATAACTGATGGTACAATAGAAGATTGGAGTACAGGTAAAGGATTCAAAGACTTTAGAATAGTTGTTAATACAGAAAATAGTGGTGTTAGTAATAACGATCAGTTTCAATTTACAGGAGCATTAGGTAATTATGATGTAGATGTATATGATGAGACTGGTACAATATATTATGAAACAATAACTGGACTTGTTGATGAAGCTACTATTACTATAGCTAATGGGCCTGGTATATATGAGCTTAGAGTTTTCCCGGCTGCTACGAATGGGTTTAATCGGATTAACTTTCTCAACGGCGGGGATAAGGATAAGCTGTTAGAAGTAAGAAATTGGGGGGAGATTGTTTGGTCAACGATGTCATCTGCTTTATCTGCTTTTTACGGCTGCACGAATGTTACGAGCATGACAAGTAGTGTGCTGCCTGACTTATCTAACGTGAGTAATTTCGCCTCTTTCGCATTTGGTTGCAGCAGCTTAACTACCCTAGACGTGAGCGGGTGGAACACAGCAAGTGTGACAAATTTCGGCGCTTTCGTATTTCAATGTCGCAGCTTAACTACCCTAGACGTAAGCGGGTGGAATACAGCAAGCGTGACAGTTTTCGCCTCTTTCGCATTTGGTTGTAGCAGCTTAACTACCCTAGACGTAAGCGGGTGGAATACAGCAAGCGTGAGTAATTTCTCCTCTTTCGTACGG
>Ga0208898_1000556_pt1 | contig 28837 bp, 51 predicted proteins | sample VirMetDEL_Mar_4_FD_184513 | JGI IMG/M metagenome (GOLD analysis project Ga0208898, IMG submission 184513) | Aqueous microbial communities from the Delaware River and Bay under freshwater to marine salinity gradient to study organic matter... | ecosystem: Environmental > Aquatic > Marine >...
TACTTTTTCTGTCCTTTACATATATGCAATACCAATAAGCATCATAGCTATCAGTAATTAACTTTCTCATATTTTTTCTATCTTTTACATCTCTGCAATACCAAAAAACATGATATCTATCAGTAATTAACTTTCTCATATTTTTTCTATCTTTGACATCTTTGCAATACCAAAAAGCATTCTTGCTATCAGTAATCAACTTTCTAATGCTTTTTCTGTCCTTTACATATATGCAATACCAATAAGCATCATTGCTATCAGTAATCAATCGTCTAATTTCTTTAGTATCTTTGACATCTCTACAATATACATATGCTTCATAACTTGTCATTTTTTCTTTCATTTTATTTGTCCTTTTTATCTAATTTATTAAATTCTTATCTATATTATAGCGTACTATATAATATAAGTCAATATTTTATAGATTATTTAAATTATTAAAAAGGAATATCATCATCAAAGTTATTACCTTGACCACTACCACCAATAAACTCAAAGCTTATGCCTTTTATTTGTGTTCTATAATTACCCTCTTTATCTTGATAATAATCGATACTTCCAGTAATTGCTAATTGACTACCTTTCGAGCAATAATTCTCTAAAGCTTCTGCTTGTTTATTCCAGAAAGATACATTATGCCAATTAGTCTTTTTGTTATCTCCAAAACCATCGGTAGTAGCAAGAGCTAAACTTGTAACTTTATTTTCGCCCACTTGTCTTAGCTCTACATCTTTTCCAAGTCTTCCAACCAAATTAACTATATTCATTATTTTATATTTCCAAATGTTGTGCTAAAAAAATCGAAGTGTTTAGACTTCATATATTTTTTAACATGGTTTTTATTTTTATTGTATTTTTCTTTTAAACCAATTGTAATTTTTTCAATTCTATAACTTTCTTTGATTTTATTGTTTAGATTAATAGCAAATTTAATTCTACAAAATTGAATATTAGTAAGATATTTACAATTTACAATTTTTTGATACCTAATTCCTGCACTTGATTTAACATTAACTTTAATAGGTTTATATTTAACTTTTAAGTCTAGCTTGCTTATAAAACTATTAACAGTAGTTTCAGATATTCCAAGTTCTTGAGATGCTTCCTTAATTGTATAATTCATATCTTATTTCTTAATACTGTATTATATTTTCTATTTCAACATCTTCATAATCGCATAGGTCGCAATCAACATCTTGAATATATTTATTTTCTTCCATATCTACACCTTTAAATTCTTATACATCTCTTCTATTTCATCTTTAAATGCAATCAGTTGCTCTTTTGTTAATGGCTTCATTTTACTCCAATTAGAGCCATTTCTCTTCCCTGAAAATGAAAAAGTTCCATCATTGACAGCATCATAAAATCTTAAAGATTTATCTGCTTTCATATCATCATCCCAAACTATAACTGGTTGAGTATCATATAGACTACGCTCTTCGTTGTAGTCTAGTATTTGCCAAACATCTTTATCAGTATGAGAAACAAAACTTCCGTATACAATATTTAAGATTACTTCAGAATTACTAGGAGATAATACAACTTCTCCTGTTTCACTTGCTGTAAATTTGACTACAAGCACATCATCTTTACCTTTGGCAAATATAGGGTACTTAATTTCTTCTTTAACTTCTTGTTTAACTTCTTGTTTCTCACTTGCGGGAAATACAACCTTTCCTAATTTTTCATCCCATTCATATCCTTTTTTAAAAGCCTTTTCAAAAGATATCACTTTGTAGTAATTTTTGGTTTTAAGTTTATTTAGAGTACCAAAATTACCATTGACTATAAGTAGACAATAATCATCCCCTACAGAATAAAACTCAGATTTGTCTAAAAAACTATTCCCATTGCACCACTTATAACCTTTACTATGGGCATAAGTACGCAGAGCCAAGTCTTTAGCTTCTGTATCACAATGTACTGCTACATTTTTATTAAATATTTTTTTCTTAAACATTATTTATCTCCAGTTAAGTTATTGCCTAGGTGGTGTGGCGACTGGAACGCCCTAGGCAAACTTTGATTATGATTAATTTAAGACACCACTCTTGAATTATCAACGAATTTGATAGATATATTATATCAAGATATGTCGTATATTTCAATCTTTACACCTTCAAATTCTGCATATTGTTTTCTTGAATCAAGCTGACATACTTGAGAATCATCAACGAAAGCTACACCATTTAGTGCGTCGAAAACCGATTTTAGCAAATTATCTTTATCTGGCCTTGAAATATGCCATTTTGCATCAGCTTTCTTTTGCTTGCTCCAGCTCTTGGGAATTTTATAAAAAAATTCTACTTTCATGCCTACCGCACCTTCGAGAGGTTTTTTCATCTTTGTTTTAGCTATCAACTTCAAACCATTTTTCCACGCTGTATAGTCCTTAGCGTTGTAAGTAACTCTACTTGTAACTCGTGGTCTTGGTGCTGGCTTAGGCTTAACTAGATAGCATATATTAATCATTTTATTAATTATCTCCATGATATATTGCGACTACTTTTCATATTCAATTATTTCTACTGGCTTTTTTTTCATATTATTTAGCCCTTTTTATTGATATAATTTCCATTTTATAAAATTCTTTGGAATCCTGTTGGAGCATAAGATGTACCGTGTTCTGCATCAATTTTTCTTAAGAAATTTTCTATCTGTAAATGTATATTACTTGCTATTTCATATTCTTCCTCATAGAATTCATCATAATCTGAATAAAATTCAGACCACATAGAATCATCCGCAGGTAAATCTTCTGGTGACCAAGATAAGTCATTATCAATTCCAACATTTTTCAAAAGCATATTAAATGATTCATCATTATCACCACATAACCAAGAATTAAATGTAGAAAAATTAACACTTTCGCTTATAAGCAATGCATCCAAATTAGAGTGCAGATCATGTCTCATGCTACATACTTTAGCAATTGCATCGTGCTGTTCTTCAGTTAATGAAGATATTTGCTTTTGAATTTCCATTCTTTTAGCTGAATTTTCTGCTCTTCTTTGATATTGATCTTTGTTTAAAATTGACATTGTTATCCTTTTTTCTTATTTATGTTACTATTATAGTCGATTATAATTGTTTTGTCAACTTATTATTTATTTTTTTGATAAAAATCAATTAAAAACTTTAACTTGTCTATGTTGTTTTTTTGATTTAAATCATTAATTATATTTATATATTTACTGTCACTCGGCTTTAATTTCACTTCGAATCTTTTAGTTATTTTAGTCCATTCAACAGCATTTTGAGATCTTATTTTTTTTGTTTTTTCTGAGTTTGAATTAGCCATTTCATTGTCCTAGTATTTTTTTTGATGATATTTTATTTTATATTTTTTTCTTGATTAATGATCTGTTGCTATGCTGTTTTTTTGATTGGGTTTTCATTTTGATTACCATATAAAAATTGTTTACAAGCTTCTATCTTGTTTGGATTTCTTGCAATTTCTTGTGAGAGATCATGAGCATTAATTAAAGCTTGCATAAACTCTTTAAATGTAAATTTAGTACCTCTAACATCATCTAAAGCCATCTGAGCATGATGAATTTGAAAATCATCTGTGTGCATAACATAAGCCCATATATGGCTTACGAATTCATCTATGTTTGCTTGGTTATGCTTTTCTATTAATTCAGATCTTAATTCATTTGATAAGTTCATATCTAAAAAAGGTGCAAACTCTTTGTTGCATAATTGCTGTAGATTTTGCTTAGTAAGCTTTGCTTCGCATTCTAATTGCTGATTAGAAACCTGCTTATAGACCGAATGTCTTTTAGCTTGTTTAGCTTCTAGTTCTGCTTTGATGTCGCTTGGCTTAGGAGTAATACGGCTATTGTTTATGTAGCTACCACAAGCCTTGCCAACATCTTCAAAAGTGTAATACTGTAATACCTTATGCCAAATGTTTATCTTTATTTTGTTTTTCTCATTATCATCAGAATCTAAAATATTGTAATTAGCATCTAACAACTTCATTATTTTTTTTGTGTCTTCAATTATCATAATCCCATATCCTCGAATGCTCTGTCTAATCTTGATTGTGGCTTAGGCTGATTAAGGTAGCTCTCCATTTTTGTACCAAATAGCGTTTGGGGTCTCAGATAAGCAACCATTTCACTGTTTGATGACCACTGCCTTGTTTTGTTTTCAATAACTGTTTTGAAATCTTCTAAGGTAAAACCTTCTTTAACTCTTGCTTTAATATATTTTCTATTCAAAGGTGTAGTTGATTTGTAGTTTGTTTTAGCTACTTGATTTAAATGATCAATAACTTCTTTGGTTATATCTCCCGCTTCAATTACTCCATTATCAGATCCTGAAAAAGAGACTATAGAGTTATTACTATATGTAATATTATTATTCTTATATATATCTTTAGATATATTATTATTCTCTGTTAATTTTTCTTTACTAGGGGTAGTAAACTTTTCTTTACTAGGGTTGTTAATAATTGTTATGTACCTAGTGTCAATTTGTTTACTACCTTTTTTGTATGTTACTTTTCTGTTTATATAGCCACAATTTTCTAATTGTGATAGCCATTTTTGAATTGATACTCTGCTTACATTGTATAATTTAGCAAAGTATTCAGATGATGCTGTGCAATTTCCATTCATATTGCATAAAGCAGTTATTTCAGCATATAATAGTTTAGCATTAGCTGTTAATTCTTTATCGTACCTGACATTTGCGGTGATTATAGCGTAATAATTTGGTTTTTCTTTTTTTGATATTTCAGTCATAATTAACTCCTATTTAGTGGGGGAGGTGAGACAGCTAATAGGATAAGCTCTCCCCCAAACTTTGGTACATAAAGCTAAGGTCTCACGCTCAGCTTATGCAAATTTGATACTAGTATTATAACACAATAAATAAAATAATTAATATTAATATTCAATACTTATTTAAGCTCTTTTTCTTTTCTTATCATCATTCTCAAGACAGCCTGCATTGTCATATCTTTAGATTTTGCTAACTCATTCAAGTCTTCTAGAATTTTCTTGTTTACTCGCATATGCGTTGTTGTACTACTCATTATTATTATCCTTAGTTTTTATTTTTTAGTAATTTTATTTACTTTGCTTTTCAGCTCATTAAACAAATCATTAAAGTATTTTATTTGTTCTTTAGTTGATATTGAAGCAAACGCACTACCATATTTGTGATATAAAGTCTCAGTAATTTTAGTTTTAAGCTCTTTTTTTTCATAAATTATTCTTATTTTGTCAAGCCCATTGACAAAAAAAGTATTTGGGTATTTATTCCATTGAATAAGTGTACCTGCTTCAACTAGATCAATTATCGCTTGCGGGTAATCAAGCAACATCTCTCTAGCATCTTCATTTCTTGCAAGTCTTTTCTGTTCTCTTTCTATAGCCTGCTTGGTTTTTTCAATAGACGCATATTGGTTGCGTATACTATCATTTATCTTTTCGTGAGCATTAAACCACGCACCACCACCACGCTTATCATTGACTGGCGAACCATGCGTCATTGCTTGGTGCTTATATAGTGAGTTGAAATTATCATCCTGTTTAGCTTCTTTTTTTTCCAAAGAGTTTTTCAATATTTCTAATCTTTTCATTTTACTTGTCCTTTTGATTGTTGTTTAATTTATGTATATAGTATAACACAAGTTATACATAATTCAATAAATAAAGTAAACTTTTTTATAAATTATTATCTTTACAAAAAATAAAAGTATGATAATATATATGTTTTCAATAACATAGGGAAATATTCAAATGAAAAAATCAAACATTACAGACACTATAAATGCAGTTAAAATGCTTCATGGAATAAATAAATCGTCTATAGCTAATTACTTAGATATATCAAGGCAATTATTTAGGTATCATGAAGGTCATAATAGCTTTAGTGATGAGCAAGTAGATAAGATAATTGCATTAGTTCATTCTCCACAAAATATATTTATTAAATAATTAAAATAATACTTTACTTTTTGTAAAATAGTTGTATACTTATCTCATAGCGTAACAGAATGATTGTTACCAAATCAAAAGATATTTAAAAACTTATTCAAATCTGTGAGGTAAACGAACCTATCCCGATAACGCTGCAATAAAGGGTAACAGCATAGGCAAGTAGAAGTAGCAGACTAATTATATTAGATGATAGCTTTTATACAGTAGTTATTATTTAATGTAGTTAATTAATCAAAGGAGAATTATTATGAAATACGATTTAGATTTGAGTGAAGCTTATGTAGATGAGCTTGAAAATATAGAAGTATCTGGTCTAGATGATGAGCAAATGAAAACATTCTTGTTTGATTGCTTCTGTGATAACAATATAATTGCAAAGGTTTGGCAATCAATTGAAGATAATTATTTTAAGGGTAGTCCTCACAAAGTATATACATGTATCGACTTTGATACTCAATGGTTCGATGCAAGATGGTGGGAAGGTAACTACCCTGAGATTCATATTTACTTAGATGATAACATCGCTTTAGAAGTTAATGTAAATATCTTCTTTGATGTTGATTGGAATGCTAACAAAGATGAATACGATGCTTATTGTTACCACAACTACAAAGCATCAGCAATACATATAGAAAAAATTAGAAGAATGGGTGCAGACTTGAGAACATTAAACCCACTACTATACAATGTTATATGCAAAACTTACGGAGCTGGCGATGGTTCGACTACTTTCAAATTGCCGAATGCAAATGGTGGAAAAAGTTGAAACCAATTTTAATAAGTATTATAGATTATAAGGAGAATTAATACTTAGTTTAACTCAACAAAAGGACAAATAAAATGAAAGATTATGAAATTGTTAAAAATAAAAACAAGTTTGAAGTACGCCACATTTATGGCAAAAATGTTTACTGCAAAACTTTTAGGGCAAAGTTTATTGCTAATATACATTTGTTTTTTAAAAATTTAGAGGGGTAAATTGTGAATTTTTACGATATTAGACAAAATACTGAAGAGTGGTTTGATCTAAGATCTGGTGTCATAACTGGTTCTAAGATTGGTTGCATCATGGCACATGTCGGAAAATCTTTCGGAGAAGTTGCTAAAAAATACGCTATTAATTTAGCTATAGAGCAAATAACAGGAAATAAAATAGAATCAGATTATACTAATAGACACATGATTCGAGGACATGAACAAGAGCCTTTAGCAATAGCATTATATGAAGAATATAATTTTTGCGAAGTCAAAAAAGGTGGGTTTTTCTCTGATGGTGTATTAGGTTGCTCCCCCGATGGATTGGTAGAAGATGATGGAATTATAGAAGTAAAATCTGTTATACCTACTGTACACTTTGCAAATATAAAAAGACAGGGGGTTGATCCAGCTTATAAGTGGCAGGTTTACTTTAACTTATATGCTTCTAATAGAAAATGGATTGATTATATAAGTTACTGTGATAACTACGCCACCAATAAAAAAATATTCATTCATCGCCTTTATAAAGAAGATTTGAAAAATGAATTTGAAGAAATGAAAGAAAGAATAAACGATTTTATTGTTTATGTTGAAAATCAAAAAGAAATTATTTTGAATAGTAAAATTGATAATTATTAATTTAAAGGAGAAAATAAAATGTCAAAAACACATTACAGAAAAGTTTTTAAAAGTGATCATTTGAGCTGTGCTGACTTAGAAGATTTGACTGAGCAAAATAGTGATTTAATCTTCACTATTAATCAAGTTAGACAAGAATTTGGAGCTAAGGTTGCTGGTAAAAAAATAGATGCAAATATTGCTTATTTTAGCGAAAATATTAAACCTTTAGTTTTGAACGCTACCAACTCAAAAACTCTTAAAGAATTATCGGGAAGCTCTTTTGTTGATGATTGGTGTAATTTAACAATACAGTTGTATATTGATGAATCAGCAAGTCTTATGGGAACTCGTGTTGGTGGTGTAAGAATAAGACCTAAAATTTTTCAAAAGAAAAAGATTGAAATAGTACCTGAAAATGAAGAATTATGGAATAGAGCAATCACAGCATACAAAAAATCAAAAAGTTTTGATGTTATAGAAAAGCACGCGATTATTACTAACGAGAATAAACAAATAATAAAAGAGCTATGTGATGAGTAATTTTATAAATGATAATGTCTATAACTTGTAAAGTAGTAGTGATGAAACTTAACAAAGATTTTTTGAGCTATATTATAAAAGAACATGGATTCAACGAGTTAAAGCTAAATTAAAGGAGTAAAGATGCCAATGAATAGAATTATTAAGTTTAGAGCGTGGAGCGATAAAGATAAAAAAATGTATGTGCCAAAATTACATGAGTTTGAAGACATGAATGTATGTATTGATAATCTGGCAAGTGATCAAGTTACACTTATGCAGTTTACAGGACTTCTCGATAGGCGAGGTGCTGATATTTATGAAGGTGATATAGTTCAAGGTTCTTGGGGGTTTGTAGACAAGATTGTTTATGATACAGACTTCTTGCAATTTAGATTTGATAATGGACGTAGTTTAGATTATTACGGTATTCATAAGCTTGAAGTAAAAGGTAACATCTATGAAAACCCAGAGCTTTTGGAGAAATAGAATGAATTTTCTTAAAGATAACAACTATCGACACGACCAGATTATCGCTGTACCTGCTGAAATAGTATTTATTAATTATGCAGAGCTGAAAAAACTACGAGCTAGACATGATGAAATAAGCAAAATGAATCTTGAGTTACTAACAGTAGTTGTAGAGAAGCGTGGTAGCTTATATAATGTTGTTGATAACTTTGAGATGTACTATAAAAGAACATGGATTCAAGCAGTTAAAACACTACATGTGGTAGTTGGAGATAGTAAATGAATACTGAAAATAAAAGTTTTACTGAAAAAGAAATTAAGGATTTATGGCAAACTCCTATAGAGATTTTTGAAACATTGAATAAAGAATTTAAATTTAACTGTGATGTTGCAGCAAGTGAAAAAAATAACCTTTGTAGCAAATATATTGATGAGGAAAAAGATGCTTTAAATTCTAATTGGAGTACTTCTAATTGGTGTAACCCGCCATACTCTAATATTAATCCTTGGGTAGATAAAGCAATATTAGAGCATGAAAAAGGCAATAATACAGTTATGTTAGTTCCTTCTGATACATCTGTTCAATGGTTTAAAAAGGCTTTTGACAACTGTAGTGAAGTTAGATTTATTAGTGGAAGAATTTCGTTTATAAACTGTGAAACTGGTAAGCCCGTTAATGGGAATAATAAAGGTTCTGTTTTGTTTATTTGGAGCAATAAATTTGATAAAGTAAGTCTGATAAATAGAAGTGATCTATATAAACTAAGATAATAAAATTGTGTAATATAATAAATATAGTAAGGAAAATAATCATGAAAAAATATGAATTGACAGAAGAAAGAAAAAACGAGATATTAGAAAAAATAGTAAATATATTATTTGATTATGGATTTGATAGTAATTACTTATCTAAATTTAATTACATAAGTATGAATAATAGGTGTGTTGTAGTATTGTCAGAAAATAAAAGAAATATATCTGATGGAAAATATTTCTTTGTTGGGAGAAATGTTGTTGTAACAACAATTGAAATAGTTAAGCTACTTATGCAAATTTCTACTGATTGGAAAGAACTTTGTTTTGAGTTACCAAAAAATATAAAACTTGAAATAAATTAATAATATAATAATATATATAAATTAATTGAATATTTGTATAATCAATGTTTAAGATTGAAAAAAATAATACATATAATAAAATATTTAAAAAAAATATAATATATAAATTTTATATTGAGCTATTTTTTTTGTTGTTAAAGCTTTATAATATGGTAAATTTAATTAGAAAAATAATAAAATACAATATGCACAGAAATAGCAGAATATTATTAATTGCAACATTAGTGCTTGTATGGGCTTCATACGCAATATATAACTTCGATAATTACACATTATTTGAAATTTGTGTTGATGTTATATTAGATCCGACAATAATAATATTATCAATAATATCTGTAATAAAAGAAAAATATTATAATAAAATTAAAACTTATCTACTGTTTTTTGTTTTTATAGCTGGATATTATAGTTTGTTTTGGGGGTTTGTTGGTCTTTCATCAATACAAAGTTACGAAAATATGATATATTCATCTAGTGATTTTTTATCTATCTTTTCTTTATTTACAGGTGTATTCTTTTGCGTTTCAACTTTCAAACTTAAATACGAGATAAAATAATGTACCAAACTGCTTTAGATTTGTTTTGTGTTTCATTAATAATATTGTTTTGTTTCTGGCTTGCTTCTTGCGGAATGTTGCCGAATGCAACAAATCCAAAATTAGAATTTTCAAAAGGCGATAAAATCGACGGCGGTGGTTCTGGAACTCAAGGGGTAGGTGAAGCTAAATTAGATTTAAATTTTAGTGATAATAATTCAAAAAAATATGAAAGGTCAACACTAAAAAATAAAGATACCTCTAATCAACTCAAAGCAAGCCAAGACAAAACTATTTTTTCTATCGGTGGTGAACATACTGATTTAAGCAACAAAACTCTTAAAACAGATACTAGAAGCAATACAGCTGATGATTATGTAACAGGAAATCAAAATAATAATGTCTTTAATGTAGGTATTAATAGATTTGATTTATTGTTGATGATGTTATTTTCTTTTTTAATTCCTTCGCCATTAAGCCCTATTTATAGATCTATTAAGAAAAAGGTTATAGGTTTGATTGATGTTAGAAAAAGCCGTAATTAAAATAATTATTGTACTTTCTGGAATTGGTTTACTTATATATCTAGTTTTTGCTATGGCAGAATTGTCCGCACAAAATAAACAGCTTATTAATGTCATGGATAAGATGCAACAATCATGGTTAGATAGTAATGAGATGACTATATCTAATCTGAAAGATACTGACAAAATAAAAGAAATATATTCAAATAATTTTTATAAAGTTTTAGAAAAGATAAAAAAAGATGATGACGGTATTTTAGAAATCAAAACCCCTGATGATTTAAACAAATATTTATTAGTCCCTCCTGCGGGAGTAAATATATATGATTAAATTATTATCAATATTAATATTATCAATATTGATATCTTCATGCGGTTTATTTGACACTTTCTATGTTTCGCCAAAATCGACACCTTATTTGACTCAACAAGTCAAGCCTTCATACAGAAATACTAATACAATCGGCGATGTATATTTAAGTTTTCTAAGTACTTCTGAGGCACTTGATATATGTAATTCGAAGCTCATTAGTATTAGAGAATTACAAAACAAAAATCAAAATATATAATAAAATTAAACAAAAAGGACAAAAAAATGAGAATTTTTAAAGATTACGAAGATTTTTTAGAAAATAAAAATGGGCGTGAAAATGGGGTCACTCAAGAGTTTTTAGATCTATACTATAATGGCGATATAGAAAAAGCAGAAAAAGATAATGAAAGTAACGTTAATTGCTATAACTGTTATAATTGCAAAAAATGTGATGAATGCGAATTCTGCACTAACTGTAATAACTGCCACTTCTGCAAAAACTGTAATAACTGTAATAACTGCACTTACTGCCACTTCTGCAAAAACTGCAATAACTGCGACTTATGCAATAACTGCAATAACTGCAAAAACTGCAATTTTTGCAAAAAATGTGATGAATGCAAATTCTGCGAGTACTGCAATGAATGCAACTTCTGCGACTACTGCTACCACAGCAACTTCTGCAACTTCTGCAACTACTGCGACTACTGCGACTACTGCAAAAACTGTGATGACTGCAAAAACTGTGATGACTGCAAAAACTGCAATGACCGCAAAGGATTATATGGAACATTTAACGGCCAGAATAAATGATAAGGATAATTAAAAATGAATAATGAAAATATAAATATTATATTAATGAAAGAAGAGATGAAAAGCAAAACTGTAGCGTGGTTACTTGCTTATTTTTTAGGTTTCTTTGGAGTGCATTGTTTTTACATTGGTAGAAATAAACTAGCATGGGCTATATTAATAACTTTTTGTAGTTTGATTCTATCGCCAATAGCACTAGTGCTATTTGTATATAGTTTATTTCAAGTAAATACAGAAATAAGCATGCATAATAGAAGAGTTTTATTAAAATACAAAAATAAGGATTAATTATGTTGACAACTATTTTTTTAGCTTTTGCTATAAGTAATCAAACTTTAAGTTGTGTTAAGCCTTGTTATCCTGTTGCAAGTGGAAAAACAGTAGAAAAAGTGAAAAAAGATTTGAAATTAATTAAAATTCACGATCAAATGATGAATAATGATGTTGCTTATTTAATTGTTCAAAGACAATTTAAAAAGGTTACAAATAATGTTTAATGCAATCACATGGATAGCATTATCAATATCTAATTTTTTTAATTTTTACGATAACAAAGATTATTACTTAGATAAAGAAAAGACTAATTATCAAGCACAAATTGAGAAGCAATATAAATTAGAGCATAAAAAAAGCCCACAAAAGTGAGCCATTAAAAAAAGATAATTAAGGGATGATTGTCTCCTATAAATAGTGCAACCATCAAAGTTATTTAGATTATTATTGAGCCTTAAAAGCTTCTGTAAGGATGTTACCAACTTTAACAAGGTTAGCGTTAGTTTCAGCCTTATCAGCAGCGTGAGCAGCTTCAATTTCTACATCTTTAGCGGCTCTTGCTGTTTGCTCTGCGATTATAGCAGCTTCTGCATCAGCAATACCAGCAGCAATAGCAGACTCAAGTTGAGATTTCTCTAAGTCATGTTTAGCTTCTAAATCTGTTATAGCTGTTTGTAGTGAAGTTTGTAGTGCAGAAAGTTCCGCATCATGTTTAGCTTCTAGAGCAGTCGTGATATTAAGAATATCAGTTTTATCTGTTTGAGCTTTTGTTAAGATTTCAGTTAGTGAATCTATAGCGGCTGGGTCTGTGTTATCTTGCACAAACTCAATAAGACTTCTGTTTGAGGCATTATCAGCTATTGATTGATGATGTCTAGTATTGAATGCTTTCGCAGATACTAGAATATTGTCTAGATCAGTTGAAATTGACATGTTGTATTCTCCTGTTTTTTTTGTTAATATTAATTTGTTCGTAGCATTCAACCGCTCGTTCTTACTGCTTATCGGTTGTTTGTTACTTTACTATCTCACTTATTACATTTACAATTTTATTATCAATACTTTCTAAATTTTGGACATCGTTTTTAATTTTATTAATGTCGCTGTCTTCTAACATAAGTATAGTTTCTTTTTTTTCTTGCGGTTCTACATTTACAGTAAACTCATTTATATTTCTATAAATATTAATTATATATTGCTTTGATGTGCTTTTATTTTCAATAATTAATACAGTATTTTCATTCATATTATAAGTCGCTTATATCAGTAATGCTTTTTATTATATCTAACTCGAGTCTTACAGGAACTTTGGAGTCTCCATTTTCAAATAACAAAACTAAATCCCCAACTATATAACTTAAATTATTTAGGTTATTATCTTGCTGGTTTTTTAAGGTTATTTTCAAACTAAATTTACCGTTAATAGCGTCATCAATATATATACCATTACCAATACTAAAGCTCATAACATTACTAGAGTTTATGCTTGTCTTGAAGTCAATTTTTGCTTTTGTTAAGTTTTCTAAATTTATCGGTGTTACATTGTCAGCCAAACGCCAGTTGAAAACTAGCTCAAACAACTCACCAATTTGCAAAGTCTCTCTATATCTAGCACTCATTATACACCCCGCATAGATAAATAAATAATATTAAAAATTATTAGAATACAATTTATTTTTATTTTGTAAACTTTATTATTTAAGGTTTCAACCCAATAGCTTGCCAGTTGAAATTCGTAGCAACAAATGTGTTTGTATCATTAACCAACCCAGCTATTCTGAAATTTGAACTGTTTATATTGTAACATATTAGATTCTTAAAATTTCCTTCTGATACAGAAGCTACGACGGATGGAGCACTAGAAAATCCACCAGCAGGATATCTTACAAGATAGTGTACAGTAGTCGGCGAAGTATTTCCAGAACCCCACATAATACGAACATTCCCAATATCAATATAGTTACTTGTGCCTATTTTATTAGATACTACACTGTCTAGCTCATTAATAGCATCTTGCAAGTTTGTAGCTAGTATTGTACCGCTTGGTGTGTTTGTAATCTGGCTTGCATTATAATCACCATTAGCAGATACTACAGAACCAGTTCGTCCGTGTACTGATACTACATCATCATTGTTATCAAACTTATCCCAGTTGTTAATAAATACAGTTGTACTTGGATTATTAATACGGGCAAATAACTTGTCCCCAACACTGAAAGAAACTCTGTCAACAGTTCCCGCAACATTAACATAATAAGTATCACCTAATATTGCACCAGTAGGGAATGACCCACTAGAAGCATCCCAATCACCAGCAGGTCTATATACTCCGCTGACTTTATTATCGATATAACCTTTTGCTGAGAATTCGCTTATAAGTTTTTGTTTTGAATTGCCTGCCAAAGTTATATCATCGGCAACAACTGAACTTGCATCAATTACTTTTCCAGCTGTCTGTGCTTCAATATCCTCTCCACTAGCAATATCAGAAGTATCAAATTTATCATTTAATGCTGTTTCCAAATCTATTTGATTCGCTATATCTCCTGTAATATCTCCCCATTTAGAAGAAACACTACCACCACCTCCACCAACTGGTATACTACTCATATTTGCACCTCTATTTGACCTTCTTTATCATGAGAATAAACCCAAATTCCTTTACCTACAGCCGACGAATGGCTCCAGTAACTGCCAGTATTTCCAATTGAATATTGTTTAATACCGATAGAATAAGGATCTGCAACTGGCTCAATACCACTATCTTGTGTAGTAATAACTTGTAATATTGAGTTACCTTCATTACTTGTAGAATATTGAATATCATCTGTTAACCCTAATAAAGCCTTAACATCAACCCAGCTGTTTGCTGGAATAACAACTCTAGCCATTTTTTTTAATCCTCTATTTTTATTTCAAAATTAATAACTTCTTCATCAGTAAGATTTGATATTTTTTCTTCTATTTCTGCTTGTTTGTTTTTCAATGATTGTGCTTTATTATGTTTGATTGACATTATATTTATTAAATCTTGAGCTACTAAATCAATCATTTTATTATCAAGATCTCGCCATCTTATAGGTATAGTTTGATATTTAACAGCTCCTTCAATGCGTAAAAGTGAGGAATCATCTGCTTGATAGAACCTATCGCCATAGCTCACAACTTGTAAATTATTCCAAGCTTTATTAATCTTGTCTTTAAGCTCTCTTAATTTACCTGCTCTATCAGTTACCCATTTCCCACCAACAAAATTAACATCGTATTTACCTTCTGGTTTAACTAATGTAAATCCTTCCTTAACATCGCCTAAATAATCAACAATTGAAGGAGAACCTCCAAGAATGTTGTAAACAGTCATTCCTCGATTGTCAATAACAATATTCCATTTTTGTTTTTTTTCATCAAAAATAGCAACTTCATTTTCTTTTGTTTTTGGTGGTGCTAACTCAGTGGCGTTAGGTGGTAGTAGATATATACCTGGCTCAAGTGGTGATTCTTGTGCTATTCCTGAATATGTATATTCTTTAGTTTGAGCATCATAATTGTATATTTGTATTTCCATATTAAATTCCTTAGTATTTGATTATATAGTTTAAAGCCATGTTTATCGGTCTATTTTCCGATGCAACAGGAACTTGATTGCCAGCATTTAAATTGAAACCACTAAATCGAGTACCGCCGATTCCACCGGCAAAAATGTTGCCTACTATACTAACGCCATTAGTGTTGAATGCTCCTGTTGTAGGCCCAACAATCCCTCCGGTACCACTATCGCTAAGCATAGTAACTCCCCCAGTTATATTTCTAATAGCATCTCCCTGCGTCACACCCAACCCAGCAGAATTAAATCCTAATCCACGAGTGAATTTACCCCTTAAATCGGGTAAGTTATAAGTAGTAGAGCCATCTCCAGCTCCGAAAGTAGTACCAATTTTAGCAAACAAGGAAGCGTAATTTGTTCTTGAGACAGTCCCACCATTGCATAGAAAATATCCATTAGGTATAGAGCCAGAAGCTAACATTATAATAGAGCCAACCGGATTAATTGTGTCAGTACCTCCCGATATATCTCTCCAATCACTCCATACATTTTCGTAATTCCCGCGAGTAAATATTTTATTCGCTTGACCTCCTGCTGCGCCAGAATATACAGTATAAGTCTGAGATACTACAGCACCTTTCGATACAATCAAACTCCCAGCCCATGGTACGGGGTAATTATTTCCAGGTGTCTGTGCGGTCAAAGCTTGAAAATAGAACCCTGCTGTAGTTATAGTATCAAGGTTTTGCAAACCTAAATCAATTGCTCTTTTAGGTATATTGCCGATAAGCTCATTATCAATTAATTTACCCGAAACAAAAGGGTTCATCCATTTGTTGGTCTCAGTCCTTGCAATAGCTTCTGCTTCACTAGCGAATTCTAAAGTTTGAAATAAACTCCATTTTGTAGAATCTGTAGGAAGAGCTGTATTATTATTAACTTTAGATAAATAAACACCATCATTATATCTTACAGCAGAATATATTTTATATTCAACAGGGTTTCCTCGATTATCAAACTGATAATAGTCTGGATAACATTGATCTAACCACTGCTTAACATTGTATGTTATTTTTTTGAGCGTACCATTGGTTTTTGGTCTACTTAATGATAATGCTGTAGGGTCTGTTGCTACATTTCTATCATATAATTCAGTCCACCCCTGCTCGAGAGAAACAGATCCGTCACCCTGAGCATCAATAGGTATATCACTTACATCACCATTTTCAGCCCATACTCTATCCATATAATTCGACATTAAATAATTCCTTTTATATATTTACATCCAAACATAATTAACACTAACTCCAGCAGGTATTGGTAATAATTCATAATCAATCATAGCATTATATTTAATTGGATTGGTATTAATACTATCTACATATATTGTAACACTCATATCTAAGTTATCAATAGCATAAGAAGTATCTCCTAATATTAACTTAACAAACCTATTAACCTCAACTATAGAATTTGAAGCAAAAAAACTCTGATATTTTAATTTAACTACTAATCTTTTGATTTCTAAAGATAAACTATTATCATCTCCTACAACTGGAGCGAAATTTGAATTAAAAAAATTATTATTAAAACTACCAAAACCAAAAATATTATTTGTTCGCTTTGGTTTAGGTGGTACAGTAAAATCAATATTAAGTATAATTTCCCATATTCTCAAACCAAAATCGTTAGCAGTATCAACATTAAAAACATTTTTATAAAAATCATCAAGAAAACTTATAACATTTGTATTTAAAAAATCTTGATTGTTTTGTATTAATTTATTTAAATGTTTCGCTTCATTATATTGCCATATTATATTTTGCAACAAATCTATTGATACATCAAAATTTTGGATATCACTCATATAAGTACCACTTCGATTAGAGTCTCACTGGTAAATGGCTTCTCATATATTTCTATAGGTATTGTTTCACGCTGGAATACATCTACAGATATTTTACTTATTTGACAATCAGATACAAAAGACCCTGTATCTACTGCTACATTTGCTGATAACTCAAGAGGCGATACATCAACACCAACTTTGAATCCGTTATTCCTGACCTCTGAATTAACATATTCCAATATTGAGTTTCTAATTTCTGCCGTAGTATCAATTGCACTTGAACCTACTTTTACTGTTATTTTAATTTTTATAGGTATTATGTTCGGTCTATCAAACAATACAGTATAAGATTGACCAGAATATTCACTCGTAAAAGTAACAGTTTGGTTTATTCCTCCACCGTGATTATAAGCACAACCGACGGACTTATATTCTTCTAATGCTTTCGCTATTTCTTCATTACTACCGCCATCTATACATAAGTATAATGATTTTGGCAATAAAGTTACATTATCTATAACTTTAGAAGTGTTAGCATCATTTTTTCTAAAAATCAATGAATTAACATCTGTTATTGAATATAACCCAGATATTATAGAATTGACAGCACCTTTAGAACCTTTGGATAAAGTTAATATTCTATCAGCTCTAGCTGATATATCTGATTGTACATCAACACCAAGAACACCAGCCGATGAATTATCAATAGTCTCCCAACCAAGAACGCCACCATCTCCGATTGATGTTAGAGAATTAGCTGGACAAGGTATAGAACCCTTTGTTTCGCTAGCAAAACTGGCTTGTATCGTGCCAGATACTGGTATAGTTATATTAGCAATTAACTCGAATCTATCCCCAGCAGTTGTTACAGCTACAGATCCAGCAGGTATAATAGTACCCGCAACACCTGCAATAGTAGCCACAACAGTAGTACTAGTTGCTTTTCTTCTTTCACCATCAGTTAAAGACCAAATAGAATCAAGAAATTTTCCACCCGCAATTCGAGGGTTTATCTGATTTGAAAATAATGCTAAAACTTGCTGTATATTAGACCTTGCTGTAGTATCTGATGATATTAATATATCAGCAATCGTGCCATTTTTAGTGTCTAAATTATCGCCAAAATTAGTTAAATATTCTTGTGTTACTTCATTTTTAATATCTGATGTATCAGCAATAACAACACCACTTTCTTTTATATAATTATATGACATTATTAATATTACCTAATCCGAAAGTAGTTTTTATAGTAGCAGTATACTTAAATTCATTATCAGTTGCAACGAAATCAAAATTAGAAACTTCAATAACATTATCTACTTTTTGTATTGTATCAATTATTGCAAGCCTTGCCTGTGCTAAGTTTGGGGTGCCATTCCAGATAATATTAAATGCAGGTATACCATCGTCTTGATTATATATTTTTTCCCCTAAAATCGTAGAAACGGCACTTTCGCAAGATTGTAGGCAAGCATCTAAACCTGTATTCATGGATATATCATTTTTTGAATTTAAAGTTAAATCATTATTACCATCTCTTGCAAATGAAATCATAAATTAGCCTTAATTATTGTGGTACTGATGTAGGTTTGTTGTTAGTTTCAATATGAACATGTGTACTACCGACATTCACATTGTTATTTTTCAATGTTCCAGTCGTTGAAACATTACCATTAACATTAACATTTCCTTCAATATTAATAGTCGGAGCTTTAATTTTTATATTATCACTTCCTAAACTAATTTTAACAGAATTATCAAAAGACTGTAAAACTAAATTATTATCATCTTCGCTGTCTATTGTATAATTATTGTAGTTTATAGTATCGGGAATGAAAATAGAATCTTCAAAAGTTATTTTTCTTTTTGTGTTAGGTATGCTTTCGCTAAAGCTTTGCTTAAATAAGCTTATATCTCTGTCACACGACCTTATATATCCAAAGTCTCCTGATTTTACTGGCATATGAATTATAAAACCACCAGCAGATAAATGCTGTATCGGCACATTGAATATTTTAGCTCTTTGTATATTTTCAGAATTTGCTAATATTATTTTAATTAAAGGTAATACATTAACACTATTTTTATCTTTATTTACATTTAATACAACGCAAGGTAGTCTAATATTCATGCTCTGCTTAAACTTATCTAAAACAGTTTTAAAAACTCCCTCTAGAGTATTCTCATTACTTTCACTTGTACTTATTATGTTAGACATTTTTGAAATTCCTTATTCCATCAATCGAGATATAAAAAGACTTGCCTCGATTTTGCAAATCATAAGTAATCCTATTAATTAACCAAGAACCATTTGCATTCGGATTAAGAGAGCTTTCAACATTAACTGTACCGCCAATCTTGATATCGTTGTTAAAAAGTGTCTTAACCATGATTCCCCTTTCATTAATTTCCGGTATTCCCACCATTCCATTTATTTGAGAAATGTTGTATACATAACCAGACAAAGCGGTATTTTTATTTCTTACAACTAAATTATTGTCATCAATATAAGCATTAATATTTATTAATTCATTAAGCTTTTCTACTTCTTTTAACTTACTGCCAGAATACGAATAACTGCCAATATTTCTATCAGATGCTTCAAATATTAAGTTCAAACCTAGACCATTTGCTATTTGTTGACTTAATACTGATAATCTTATTAACTCTCCGCCACTGCGAATACTTGTCTCAACTTTCTGTAATTCTCCAGTAAAAGTTTGCAATGTTATTTTAATGTTTGGCGGTTGTGATACTGATACCATTCTTATACCACCGAAATAAATTAATGAATAACCTGTACTTTCTCTTCCAGCATATACATAAACTTTCTTATTAACTATTTGCCTATCTAAAACATTAGTCTCAGTTAATATTTTATTTCTAGTATCCTCACTTAGATTAGATATTGATATATTAAATTCGTTAGGTATCTCATTTGAAGATTTTGAGCCTGTTGCAGATATATCTAAGTCTATATAACTTTTAATTTGATCACCAACCTCGATATCAATTTTCAATAATCTTTTATTCATTTGCCAACTCTTCATTTGTAGCATAATATAAAAACTGACTAACATTAAATTTATTATAATCAGGTAGTTCATCAGATATCGAATAAAATATAAAATTACCATTTGTTTGTTGATATTTTGATTGTATAAGAAGAGTATTAGCAATTAATATCTGATTACTTATTATTTCAACTTGATTAAGAAAAACACTATAAAAAGTAGCATTGCTTGTTGTTCTAATTACAATCTCATATAATTCTTGGTCATTCTGATATTTAAGAGATTGATTAGGTTGTATGTCTAAGTTTAATTTAATCATGCTACAACACCTACTATTTTTTGTTTTTGAACCCAACCTACAATGTTTCTTGCTATTGTTGATTTTTGTTGCTCAGACACAGAAACACCATTTTGTATACCTTTTTTAACCGTTGATTTGTCTTTATCAAACTTGGGATTATAGACAATATCAGTACTCAATACATTGAATTGAGTTAAATCTAAATTAATTATAATACCACTTTGAGAGCTTTCTACGTGGGGCTTACTTTCAATAAGCATATTTTTATAAACGTTTACTTTTGTTTGTATTGTGAGTAATGTGCTACTTCTATATGCTGTATCTATATTTTCAAAAACTATATTATAATTAATTTTAGACAATTGTAATATCATTGAAATTTTAATTAAATCAAAAACTTGATGATCTGCTGTTTTGCTCCCGTCTTCAAGAGGGTGCGTCATTAGCTGGCTAGTATCTTTAATATTTAACGATGTACATATAGCATCAGCGAAAAGTTGCTCGTAAGTATCGTTATCGAATATACCTGTTAATTGCTCGCTACTAGAAAGAAAACCATCAATAAACATATTTAAGCCTCTATACCATCTTCAAAAGTTGCCGTAGTACGCTTTAATTGATTTTCTAAACTAGCACCAATTTGGTTGCTAATACTATCAACATCTGTAGCCTGTGTACTAATTTCTATTTTATCTATATTAATATTACTTGTAGACTGTCTATTTGCTGTGCTTAAATTAGATATAGAATTGCTTGTCATATTATTAAGTGGCGATGTTTGTTGCTCTATAGCAGAGTATATATCGCTTTTATCAAATATATCCGAGTTCGTTGGAGTTATTCTAGCAGGCAAACCTGATGCAACTCTTTTTTTAGATTCAATTTCATTTAGTCTATCTTTTTCAGTTGTATCTTCTTTCAGTAAGCCCATGAAAACAAGAGCTTTTTTAATATTATTGATTAAGCTATCAACAAACCCAAATACACCCTCAATCGCTTTTGTAAGAGTAACAGAAAAGAAGTTAAGCAAAGGTTTAAAAGCGTTAAATACATCTCCAGCAACCTTAACACTAAGCCTGAACAACTCTTGAATAAAATAAATTGCAAATCCAAAAGCATTTGATATTGCACTTCCAAGACTAACAATAGCATTTCTTATTGATTCAATAGATTCATCAGAATAACCAAGCCATTTAAGCAAATCACCAAAAGCACTCGATGAACCACTTAAAAAAGCTGATATATCCTCATACAAAATCGCAAATAAAGCTATAACACCAGCGACCGCAGCGCCAATTAAATAGAATGGGGCAAATGCTACAATACTTGCAACGCCGAAACTAATCATGGAAGGTAAAGCATAAGCAGTTATTGCAACAGCTAACCCTATAAATATGCCTTTCATTAGATCCTTATGTTCCGACATGAATCTTATACCATCTTGTAACTTGTTTAAGAGATATCCAACCGCTGGCAATATTTCAGCACCTAAAGTTACAAAAAGACCCCTAAAAGATGTTTTAGTATCAGAAACTGTATCGTTAAATTTTTGAAATGTTTTAGCTTGCTTATCAGTTACACTAAACAGCTTATTTTGAGCAGAAACTTGCTTCTCAACTTCAATTCTACCCTCTTGTAATAATCTGATTGTAGCCTCATCTAGACCTAGTTTCTGCCCTATTCCAGCACTTTCTGCCTTTGACATCGAAGAAAAAGCATCGGCTAACTCGGGTAATGTATCAAGTACACTTCTAGCCTTACCGTTGCTATCAACCATACTAATACCTAATCTTTGGATATATGGGAGTATCCCAGTATTACCAGTAGTCACAAATTCATTAAAGCTAGTATTAAGACTTTTAACTATGCTTTGAAACCCACTTACAGAGCCACCAGACTTTACTATAATTTCTTGATATGAAGCTAAAGCATTTGCGTTCTCTCCATACATCTCAGCAGTCTTGGCTAGATTATCAATATAATCAGATGCTTGCGATATACCTTTAGATAATGCCGTGAAGCTTAATAATGCAGTTAATGCACCTCCAGCCGTAGCTATAAGTGTGCCAAAACTACCAGCCATAGCATTAGCTGTTTTATCAGTTGCTTTGAGTCCAGATTCTAATTTCTTGTTTTGTTTTTCTGCTTCTTTTTCTCCTTTTATTAAGGATGAAGTATCTGCTTGAAATAAATATAGAAAACTTTCTGCAATTGCCATTATTAGATAACCTTAATTTATATAATTACATTATACAATATTTCATTAATTTATATAATTATTTATTTTTAATTGCTTTATTCTTTGCGTAAATTTCGTTTGAAATATTTACTTGTATAATCTCGAGCATATTTGAGTAGTCCTCATAATCATATATTGTACTAAGTTCATGCAATGTAGCGAACTTATTTGTTATTATAGAAGCAACTCCAGAGTCAATATTTACATATTTATAGGGTAATTCATCAGTAGCGTTGTATAATCTACATTTTTTCCTAGTTCGCATAAATTCTATATTATAGAGAATTAATTGAGTTTCTAATATTAAAAGTGTCTCAGTATCATTAATATATTTATTAATTTTATCTTCATTATCTAAAATAATATAACTAGTATCATCATAGAAAGATACATATTTTAATAGACTTAATAATGTTTTATTATCTATTTTTGGAATTTTTGGAATATTTTTGCTATTTAAAGGATATATTTTCAGAATGTCAATAAAATGAATCGCAGGTATTCTGCTAATTTGGTATTTTAATTCAATATCATCAATATCTTTAATTTGTATAATCTTTGGCTTTATTAACATTATCAATCCTGCATGTTAAATTAAAGACAAGTAATGTTATTTTTTCATTTTGGTGTAAATATCGAAAGCGGCAACTTTGAACTTATTAACACAACTATCAACAAAACTATCATCTTTTATTTTGCTTACAAAAGAAGATAAAAAACCTCTGCTTTTTTCAAATTTTAGGAATGGAAAATTGTATTTAAACATTTCTAGCTCAATTAACATTAGCGTAGTAGTATCATTAACATATGAGTTGATTACATGATAACTATTTAATGCAATTGGTTCATCGTTGCCATTGAATCCCTCGACATAACTCATAAGCTTAATCATTAAGGCTTCATTGACTTTATACTCGCCAACTTTTGGGATTAAAGAAGACGGATACCCAGCCAATATTTCTCTGCCAACAATCGCAGGCAAACGACTAATATTAAATTTTAAAATGTTGCCATCAATATTAGTTATCTCTATTAATTTAGGTTTTATTAGCATTTTATCTGTCCTTTTAAAATATTGTATTAACCTACTTTGTTTTCAAATCTAAAAGTATAACTCTTGGTTTTAATTCTTGCATTGCTTGACATAGAAGTACCAGCACTCCCACTTATGATAACACCATTTCTAAGAACAATTGGTCTCAGATTAGGATATATAATAGTTACAGTAATATTATCTTTAGCAGACGCTTTGCCTTTAGCACCTCTATTTGCTTCATGTAATACACTTAAAGCTATATCATCAACACCATTCGGAACTACAGCAATAGTAAACTCTATTGGTTGAGGCGTCGTCCATGACACCATGTCGCCATTAACTCCCATCGCTGTCTCTGTTAATTGTAGATCCGCAAAATCAATAGGGTCTACATCATCAGCAAGTTGAGTAATTGGAAATCCTACAGGAAAAGTCTTGCTTCCTGCCACAATAATTGTAGTGCCACTACCTGAAATATCTGCCATTTTATATTTTCCTTATATTAAATTAGTATGTGTGAACCAGTAATTTTATTTATAGAATCTGATTTACTGTATATAATTGTGTAATTAGCTAAGTATTCCACAACACCATCAACTGTTTCAGATGTAAGCTCAACATTTAGCCAAAAACCTTGTTCCTCAACATTTCTGTAAGCATTATCATCATTAGCTATCTGACCTATATATAATTTTTGAGTGTTAGTTAGTGGCTTGCCTACAGATATAACACCATTTTTCAAAGCTTCTTCAATAACATTTTGTAGTGTTAATGATATTTGACCAGCTCCGCTAGCATTCCAAGGTATTTGCTCTAATGCTAGTTGTAGCTCAATTAAAGCTGAACCGCACGCACCCTTGAACCATGCTTCATTTATGAATATATTTTCATAGCTAGGATCAACAGCAAGCCCCATCAAATTACCTCTTTGATAAAAAGATATATTTTGACCTGCTGTCTGAGTTTGACCATAATAATTTATTCTTAAGCTATCTAATACATCAGACTGTGCAGTCTCTGTAACAGACGGAGTTAGACTAGCCTGCTGATACATATAATTCTTAATAGAGTTAGATTTTGAATAATCAGTTGACGCAGCAATACAAGCAGGCATCATTTCGTGGTACTCATTAGCTACACTAGAAGCCAAAATAATATCTACACCGCCGTATGTATTTAAAGCATCATAATGAGCTTGTGCATCATCATAACTTGTAGATGTTAAATATAGATATCTATTATTTTGTAATTTAGACCATTGAGCAACTTCTAGTTTAGTATCAATAGTAAATGTATCAGTAAATAAGAATGTAATAAAATTAGAGCTTATATTAACAGTATTATCAAGTGTTTCTGTTATTGTTTTTTCACTTAAACCATCAGAGAATATAGCTGAAGCATTCCATTCTAAAAGATTTACGATATCAGTACCATTTAGAGAAGATGATACGCTAATTGTAGCAGTTACAGTATCGCCACTAACTAAGTCAAAAGAACTTCTAGTAGCATTGTATGATACAGTAGCATTTGCAAATTGGGTATCTGATACTAATTGTATCTGTGTTTGTATTAATAATGCAACATCAGCTAAACTGACTGCAGTTGTTAAATCAGTAGTAATTAAATGAGTAATTCCACCTATCTCTAGATTGAATGTAGCATCAGAAATAGCAGTAAAATCAGTCAATACTTTTTGAGTTTTACCGCCATAAATTAAAGCACTAGAATCGGTCGGATTATACTTATAAAAACTAATTTTATTAGGCGATGTTATGCTTTTAGAAACAAAACCAAAATAAAAAGAAGCTCTTCTATATTCTTCGGAATTAGTACCAAAATACAAACCAACTTCTGACGCAGAATCAAAATCTACAACTGTGCTAGTTGGTATTAATGCGTTGCTACTAATAATTCTAAGGATTGGCTCTACTCGTGCTACAGAAGCACCAGCACCAACTCCTGATGTTATATCAACATATTTTATGAAATTAATCGCCATTTTAAACCTCTTTTAATGTTTGGTTAATTTTATCTATTTTATTTATATTATATTCTAATTCTTGAGTGTGTATAATAACAAAATCAAAACTAGGATTATATTGATAATTATCTGCTCCATTTGTGAAAGGAGTATTGATAATATTACTTATTCTTAATATTTCTAAGTTATTTTCTTTTAGTATATTAATTGTTTCTGTACTTTGCAATATCATTTTAACATAATTACACAAATCTTTTGCTGTTATATTAAGATTTTCTATGTCTTGTTTCAATATTGTGTTTACTTGAAATTTTGTTTCAGATACTTGTAATTCTTTATATATTAATTTATCTTGGTCTTTATTGTATGTTGAGTGTCTACCCATATATCCAATATCATTATCGCCAACATTGAAGAAATAAACGGTATTTTCTCTCATACCTTGTTTTGTCGGTTGATAATTAAGAAGCACATTAGCATCAATATTAAGTGCTGATAAGCCGTTTATGATTATATTTCCAACAATATCATTAATGTCATAATCTAACACACAGAACACCTACCCAACCGTTATAAACATACCAATCTTCTTTATCTAGAACTTGGTAAGTATCATTACCATATACAATACGATCGCTAGATGTATTTGTATCAATTTCTGTTATTTCCGTATCAGTATATAAAATTCTATAATGCTTATTAATGTCTAAACCACGCTGTGAATACAAACTTGAAGATACAACTTGAAAGCTTCCAGATATCTGCACTGGCTCAGCATAAGACGGAACAACAACAAAACCTTTACCAGTAACATTGCCAAGGAATTTTTTATAAAAAATAATATCTGTACCTACTGAACCGCCTATAGCATTAGAGGCTATTTTATACAAATTTCCAATCATTTATTAACCTCATAGTTAACAGAATCTAACATATAACCAGTATCTATAAGAGGTTTAGAAAATCCCTTTTTATCAATTGTTAATTGTGCTAATGCTGGAGCTGTTAGCTCTTTTATTGATGTTTTTATGTCGCCTTGAACGACCAACCCCAAAGTATTAAATGAGGTCTTAAAATCGCCCCCACGAACGAAGTCTTTCTTAATCATGAAATCAAAAGTCTTCTTCCATTCTTTAGCCTTTTTCAAAGCAGTTCGCATAAATGGTCGTGGAGGTTGTCTTTTTTGTGGAACGCCATACTCGTTTGACATTGCTACTTGAGCAACGCTTTTCCCATCTTCATATTTAGCACTCGAAAGAAAACCAACTTGTACTTTCATATCAGCTAAATTATTAGCGATTTTCTTAATGTCAATACTTGTTTTCTTATTTACTTTCATTATCTCTTAAATCCTAATGTTGAATTTGAACCACCAATGTAATACCCACCAGCAGACCACAAACTAAATAATGCTAGAATCTCTTCACCATAAATAGTTTTGTTTAAAAAATATTGAAAAGCAGATTTGCTTATTCTTGATTCAAAAGATACAGATATCTTATCAATACTAGCACTAGATACAATACCAGCTGTACCACCACGATTAGAGGCAGTGTAAATGCCAATTTGCAAGATGTGAGCAGTCATTAAATATAAAACATATTTAAGCCTATTTTCATCTAAATAACAACTAGTGTTATTTGATATAAACATTTCGGCACTATCAAATGCTCTCAATACAACAGAATCAGATATACCATCGAATATTGAATATTTAATTCTAAATTCTGCTATATCAAATACTATGCTAGCCATTTACTCCACCGCGAAAGTTGGGTTTAAATCTTTTATATGCTTAAAATCTTCTTTTGTTTTTTGTGCTGACTTGTCTTTTTTTGCCATATCTTTTGAAACTTTTGGGGCTTCAATATTTTTATTTTCAACAGTTAAAAAACCATTTTCAAGATGTTTTTTAAAGTGATAGTTTTCTTTTATCAATTCGTACTTATCTTGTGCAATACATGTCACCGCTACCTGTTTAACTAACAAAGTTAACTTATTCGCAACATTAGCTTTGCCTGCGATTGTTACTTTGCTTTTTGCAAAACCATTGTCATAAATTATATAATCGTTATCTGAACTCATCGTTGAATATATATAAACATTTGCCATTTCTAAAAAGTCCTTTTAATTTAATTTTCATACTAGTTATGATGATATTAATTTATCATCATAATAATTATACTACATTCCAGTAGCTCTGTATACCGCGTAAGGTCTATGTACAATAGTACCAGCACAAGAGTTTCTGAATTTCTCTGATTGTGTATCGTAAGTTATCATTGTACCAACAGATTCGATTTTAGAAACGACAAGTTGGCTCATAACAGCACCTGTATCAGATGAATCACCAAGCAGATTGTCAACAAACATATAAAATACATTTGCTCCACCGTTTGCATCATTTAGCTCAGACATTGGTACAATCGTACATCTAGGATATGTTTCATTTATCCATTTTCTAAGAGACATCGTTCCGAAATTATTCAATTCGTTAAGATAGCCGTTTACAGATGAAGGAATTACAAAAGTAAAATTCATCATGCTTGCACTAAAGTTGTTACCTGTAGACAATTCTAAAGCTGTAATTGCTTCAACAAAATCTTTTTGTCTTTCTAAGAAAGTTTTAGTTGACCATTCAGGAGTAGCATTTGCACCGTTAGGAAGAGTAATATATGCAGGCAGGTTAGGGTCGTTGAGCAATCCGTATGTTTTGTTTTGCCCACCAAAATAACCATAAACCGAAA
>Ga0208898_1000557_pt1 | contig 28831 bp, 14 predicted proteins | sample VirMetDEL_Mar_4_FD_184513 | JGI IMG/M metagenome (GOLD analysis project Ga0208898, IMG submission 184513) | Aqueous microbial communities from the Delaware River and Bay under freshwater to marine salinity gradient to study organic matter... | ecosystem: Environmental > Aquatic > Marine >...
AAACATCATTTATGTAGATCCCAACTCATTGGATTCTACAGATTCTATTGAGAACACTGGTAGTGCTCTCACAAGACCCTTTAAGACGATTCAAAGGGCACTCATAGAAGCAGCAAGATTTTCATATTTACCTGGTTTTAATAACGATAAATTTACGAACACAACTATCGTTCTGTATCCAGGTGATCATGTAATAGACAATAGACCTGGTTGGATTCCTATTTCATCAACACAATTCCAACTTCGTGATGGAAGCATTTCTACAGATTTTAATGAGTTTGACTTACAGACAAACTTTGATGTAACAACAAAAAATAACGCACTTTATAAGTTCAACTCCGTAAAAGGTGGTGTAATAGTACCAAGAGGTACTTCTATTGTTGGTATGGATTTGAGAAAGACAAAAATCCGTCCAACATATGTCCCAGATCCAACTTTAAATCCGGATTCTGGAGATGACATCGACAGAGCATCAATATTCCAATTAACCGGCGGATGCTATATTTGGCAATTATCTATATTTGATGCTGATCCAAATGGAAAGGCATTTAAAGACTATAGTAACGATCAATATACTCCAAATTATTCACACCACAAATTAACTACCTTCGAATATGCTGATGGAGCAAATACCATCAGTATTAATGACAATTATTTAACATATTCCACACCTAGAACTGATTTAGACATTTACTATGAAAAGATTGGATTGGCATATGGTCCATCAAGCGGAAGAAATATTGCCCCAGATTATCCAAGCCCTGATGTAGATATTCAACCCAAAATTGATGAATTTAGAATTGTAGGTTCTCGTGGTGCTGAAGTTGGAATTACTAGTATTAAGGCGGGTGATGGAACTACTCCTGGCATCACAAATGTAATTACAGTAACCACAGATTCTGAACTTGAAGGTTTAGCAGTAGATACTCCAATTCGTATCAATGGGGTTGGGGAAACTGGTTATGATGGTCAGTTTATTGTTGGTGCTGTCAACAATACAAGAGAAATACAGTATCTGACACCAATAACTCCAACAGTAGCATTCCCTGGTGCTGGAGGAACTCTGAATATTACTGTAGATACTGTAACATCAGCTTCTCCATATGTCTTTAACTGCTCTTTGAGATCTGTTTATGGAATGTGCGGACTTCATGCCGATGGAAGTCTTGTGACTGGATTTAAGAGCATGGTTGTTGCTCAATTTACCGGTATATCTCTTCAGAAAGACAATAATGCCTTTGTAAAATATAATGAGCAAACTGGAACTTATCAGGGTAGTGCTGATGGAGTTGAAAACATATATTCAGATTCTTTAGCAAGATATAAACCAGAATACGAAAGTTTCCATATTAAAGCAAGTAACAATGCGTTTATTCAATGCGTTTCTATATTTGCTATTGGATATGCGAATCATTTCCTCGGAGAAAGTGGTGGAGATATGTCCATCACAAACTCAAACTCAAACTTTGGTTCAACATCTTTAGTATCTAAAGGTTTTAGTGGTACAAAATTTAATAAAGATGACGTAGGTTATATAAGTCACATAATTCCTCCGAAGCATATTGATTCAAAAGAGGTTACTCTAGAATTTGAACCTATTGATATTCAAAAAACAACCTCTGTTGCTGGAAATACTAATAAGTTATACATCTCAAATAGAAATAGCATATCTTCTCCACCTATTGACATAATTGATGGATATAGAGTTGGAGGTAAAAAAGATGATACTATCAACTTTACTTACCAATCTGGAGGATTTACTGCCACATATAGTGCCTTTATATCAATGGGACCTAACTTGGGTTCTTATGAAAAAACTTATAGTGTAGATAAAAATGGTTTAGGAAATCAAATTTCCTCAAATATTATAACATTATCTACCGATCATGATCTTTCCTCGGGAGAAACCGTAAGAATTATTAGTAATACTGGTCAACTTCCAGGAAATATTCTTGCTGATAAGATTTATTACGCAATAGTTGGCGGTTCTCTTGCGGCAAATCAAATTAAATTAGCGTCATCATTTAACGATGCTATTAATGGATCAGCAGAAGTTTCAATTTTTAGCAATGAAACTTCAGATTTAACTGTAGTAAGTAGAGTATCCGACAAAAATGCTGGAGACCTTGGACACCCCATTCAATGGGACTCAACAGAAGGTCAGTGGTTTATTTACGTAACTTCAATCGGATCTATTGGATCTCTTCCTCTTACGGAAGTAAGTCCAAGAACTTTCTTAAAGAGAATATCTGATTCTAGAAGTGTTGAAGATACACTTTATAAATTTAGATATGTAATTCCAAAAGATTCTACAACAAAGTCTAGACCACCAGTAGATGGATTTGCCATTCAAATTTCTTCTGACAACCCATCAACGATAAGTGAAATTGATAAGCAATACAGTCCCTCTTTGGCAACAAAAGAATTAGACAATTCAAATCAGTTAAGAAATACTAGATTTATTGCTTCTGCATCTTTCTCTTCAAATACGGTTACTATTAAAACAGAAAGACCTCATTATTTGAATGCAGGTTCTGTTGTAGAAATTAGAAAAGTTTTAAGCTCTTTAAATTCTTCTGGTATATTTAATTCTGGATTTAACGGAACTTTTACCGTAAGTCAAGTTTTGAGTAGAAAAGAGTTTACATACACTTTAACTACCAATCCTGGTGATTTTATTAACAATACTTCGGTAAGAGATTTAGATCTTCCATATTTTGTTAATAAGACACTCCCTTCAACATACTACATTTATAGATCAAACGCAATTCAAGAGTATGTTGAAAATGCTCAAGATGGAATTTATTATTTGACAGTTCTTAATGCTTCGAGTTCTCCACTTCCAGATCCATTTACTCATTTAAATTTCTCACAACCAATTAAAAATCTTTATTCTCAAATAGATAAAGATAATCCAAATGAAGATCCAGATTCAGCATCATCATTTGCTCTACCAACTCCTTTGGGTCAAGTTGTAGTAGATGACCCACAAAATAGTATTACCAAAAAGACTTTAGAATCTTTAAGACTTGATTATAATAGTGGTTTTGAAGTTAACAATTTTGTTTCCTTTGGTTCTACAGCAACTATAACTACAAAAATTGAGCATGGGTTAAATCCAATAACAAAACTAACAATAGTTCCCGGTTCTATTGGTCAGAACTATGGATCTGGAAGTGGATTGCCAGAAACTTTATATAACGCAAGATTAGTTGGATTTGCTGGGTCTATAACTGGCGAAGGAGCAACTGCGGTCATAACTGTTAATAGTGCCGGTCAGTTGTCAAATATTGAGATAATGGATGGCGGAAGTGCTTATGGAATCGGAAATACATTATCTGTTGTTGGAGTAGCTACAACGACAGGTTTCGTTCCTGCAGTTGTTAGAGTTTCCAATATTTACAACCATGAAGGAGACTCTTTAGATGTTAATGGTTTTTCAGATGTATTGTATGACCAGTATAATCAGTCATATATTATTAAAGAAATTAGTGGAACAAATACAATTGAAGCATCAGTTCTAAACCCAACAACTCCTATAGTTTTGAATTCTTCACAAATACCTAATGTATCTGGAGAACTTACTGGTAGGATTGTAAACTATTCTAGTTTACAATATAATTCAACATCTAAGAAAATTGTAATTAACGACTCAAGTTATTTCCCATATGTAAAAATTGGACAAAAAATAAAGACTTTTGTTACACCATATTATAGACTCTTTACGGTTAAAGATATAACTGATCTTGGTTCAACTATAGAACTCACAATAGATCCTGCGGATAATAATTTAGAAGATGCTTTTTCTACAGGAGGAACATTGTTACCTTTAGGTAATACTTCTGAAGATGGAGAAAATACGGAAAATAATGAAGATAGAATAATTGCTCAATATGCTGGAATATCAACAGTAACTACATCAATAGTTTCTCTTACAGACTCTACAATATCACTTTCAAATGTTGACAACTTGGGTCTTAAGATAGGAGACTACATTGAGGTTAATGATGAGATAATGAGAATCAATAGGACTGTAAATACTAATCCTATACAAGTATTCAGAGGTTCTCTTGGGACAAATAATGAGATTCATCCTTCAGGTTCAATTGTCAGAAAGGTTTATCCTCTTCCCATTGAACTTAGAAGATATACTATATTAAGAGCTTCTGGTCATACATTTGAATATGTTGGATTTGGTCCAGGTAATTATTCAAATTCTCTTCCAGAAAGACAAGATAGGGAAAAAACTCCACAAGAAGATCTTCTTGCCCAGTCTTTAGAAACTGATGGTGGTGTAAATGTATACACTGGAATGAATAATGATGGAGATTATTACATTGGCAATAAGAGAGTAAATCCAGCAACTGGTCAGGAAGATGTATTTGATGCACCATTCCAAACATTAAGAGGAAAAGAATCTGAAGTTCTGAATGATGAACCAATAAACTTTGTTTCTACTCAAGAAATAAATGTCTCCAAGTCAATTAAAGTTGAAGGTGGAGATGGAAATCTTGTTTCAGAATTCAATGGTCCTGTAATATTCAATAATAAGATTACTTCTAATTCCCCAAGAGGTATTGAAGGAAACTCTCTGTTCCTTCAGGGTGATGAAATCATTTCAAGAAAATATACTATTGGCATTTCAACTCCAACAAATCCAGGAAACGCTGGAGACGTTGTATTTGAGTCTGAACCTTCTCAAGGAGGAACTGTAGGTTGGGTTTACACAAGTGAAGGTATTTGGGAGAACTTTGGAAAAGTTTCTATTAATGGAACAATCAGTGAAGGTGCCGTTGGTATTGAGGTGGATGGTTCTTCTATTGGACTATCTCACGATCTTGAGTTTGTAGGTGGAACTGGAGTCAGTATTAGTGGGGCATATGATACAGTATCGAGAAAGAGCACTTTAACCTTCTCAGTTGTATCATCAAACTTTACAAACTTGTTTGTAAGTGGAATAAGCACTTTCCAAGGAAATGCGTTCTTTAATTCTCCAGTATCTTTATCAGATAATTTATCTTCAACAGGAACAATTACTGGTAATGTTGTTAAAGGAACTTCTGTTGAAGTTGCAAATACTATTTCTGGAACTACCGCAAACTCTGCGATTTCAATTTCTAAGTTTACTGCGGCAAACTCCAACTTTAGTGGAAACGTTACTTTAGGGGAAACTGCAAAAACTACGAATACCTCTTTAAGTGTTCTTTCTGGAAATAATAAGCAGTGTGGAATTCAAGCATATGGAAATTCAAGATGTCTTGGATATCTTTATGTCGGAGAAGATCTTGATAATGGTGGTGGAATTTATTATAATGGAGACATAGCAACAAATCCATTCGCATCTTCTGAAGTTGAAGACACTGTAAGTTTCTATAGAAAGTTTGCTGGAAATAATATAACAGTATTCTACTGCGATAATAGCACAGCAATCGGAAACAATATAACTTTCTTAGGTTCAGTCAGTGCTCAAGATATAAATTCTTCTTCTGACGAAAGACTGAAAAAGAATGTAGAAAAAATTGAAGACTCTTCAGAGATCTTAAGTCAACTTGATGGCGTTAAATTTACTTGGAATGAAACTGAAAAGGATTCATATGGTGTTATTGCTCAACAAGTTGAGAAAGTTCTTCCAGAACTTGTTAGTGAGAATGGAGAGTATAAGACCGTAAATTATAATGGTTTAGTTGCTGTTCTTATAGAGTCTCTTAAGAGCCAACAAGAAAGAATAACAGCACTTGAAGAAAAAATTGATTCCCTGACACAAGAATAAAATATCATAAATATAAAGAAAGGGGATAGTGAACCTTTCGAGGAAAACAAATGGCGATCAATAAGGATTTTATTGTCAGAAATGGCCTTGATGTAGTAGATAATCTACTATACGCCAATGGTAGTACTCGAAGGGTTGGAATTAATACAGGTATTCCACAAAAAGATCTTCAGGTAGATGGAGATGCCTATATTAATGGATCTCTGTTTTTACCAGTTCTTCCAGCAAATCAACTGGTAAGCACTGTTACTGGAACAGCATCTTCAACTTCTTTAAACAGAATTACTGGGGTCAATACTACAGGAATTCTTATTGGCGATTATTTAACCGGGTCTAAAATCACATTTAGTGAAGTTGTTTCTATTGGTTCTAGCGAGTTAAATATTCGTCCAAATCATACAGAAACTGTAGGAATATCTACATTCTCAATCACAGTTAAGAGACTCTCAAGTTCTGGTCAGTCTGGTCAAATATTACTTTCAAGTGGTTTTGGAGAACCCGCAAGTTGGGGAGAACCAATAGTCAATGTTGAAATTGACCAAACGACAGTAGGAAGAAAATATATAACATTTTCTGAAGGTATTGGAAATACTTCATTAAGAATTTCAGATAATTTAAACTATATTCCATTAACAAATAGAATTGGTATCGGATCGACAAGTCCAAAATCTCTTGTCGATCTTTTTAATGGAAGCAACATTCTTTTAGGCAACCCTCCAAACTCTCCTTCATCTACAGACAATGGAGTTGTATTTGCAGGATTTTCTACTGGATCAAATGTAGAATCTGGAATTTTCACTGAAAATGAAGGAAGATCAGTTTCTCTTGGTGTAAATGTCGGGGGAATTAGTGGGTCTATAACAAATACGGGTAAATTTGGAGGAGAGATTAAACTTGACTCTGAAGGTTCTTTTACTTTATCTGGAGTATCTACTTTCATACCAACAACCTTTACGGGTTTAAGTGTAAGTTTAGATACTGGAGATACACTCCTTTCTCCAGAAAAAGGAAAAGTTGGTATTGGAACAACAATAGCAGAATACACTCTTGATATTAGAGGAGAAGCTGCTTTAGGTGGAACTTTATATGTAAAAGACGCAGTAGTTTATGAAAGAATAGGAACACTTTCAATATTTACTCCTGACCTTATTGGTATTAATACTGATGGCATATTATTGTCAGACACCTTATCAGGAACAAACATTGTATCTGGAACTTTAGTATCCTCGATAGGAATTGGGTCAGTTGGACTTTCCACTTCACATATTTCAGCTGCTGGAAGTGAAACTGTAACAGTATCAGTTGGTAGAAGTTTTTATGGAGGTGTTGAAGGTCAAGTTTTAGTTTCTAGAGGTGCTGGATTACCACCAAACTGGTCTGCTGGTCTTGGAGATGAAACTATAATTGTTGGAATTAATAGTGTAGAAACTTATTATCCAACTATAGTAGCAGGAACGGGTCAGCAAAAATTTGGAATAACCCAAACCGAATTGGCATTTATTCCAAGTTCAGGAAATCTTGGAATAGGATCATCTGTACCAGCAGAAAAATTAGATGTAATAGGCAACGCTAAAGTATCAAATGATGTTTCTATAGGTCAAACTCTTACTGTATCTGGATCAGTTGGAATAGGAACATCTTTAGCGACAGAAAAATTAGATGTTGTAGGAAACGTCAAAGTATCAGATAATGTTTCTGTAGGTCAAAGCGTTACCGCAAACATAGTAGATGCTACGACATTTTTAGGTAATGGTATAAATCTTACCGGAATTGTAACTCAAATAACAGCCGGTATTGGCATTAACTTAAGTGCTACAGAAACTCCAGGAAAAGGAGTTGTAAATATTGACTCATATTTCCCAATCGGAAAAACTATATTTGTAACTATAAATGGAAATGATGCTAATAGCGGATTAACAGAAAATGATGCAAAAAGAACTATAAAAGCTGCTTCAGGAATAGCTTTCCCTGGCGACACTATAAAAATATATCCAGGAAATTATGTAGAGAATAATCCAATTATTCTTCCACCAAGAGTTTCTGCTGAAGGAACTGAGTTAAGAAACTGTGTTGTAACTCCAAGATTCCCAAATAGAGATTTATTCCACGTTAATAATAGTTGCCATATCACAGACTTAAGTTTCATTGGTCCAAAGATGACCAATGGTGCCTCAGTAGTATCTTTACAACCACTTCTTGGAGTTTCTACAGATAGATATTTTGATGCTGCAAGAATGATCAGGTTTAACCTTGATTTCTTAGCAGGAGAATCTGTAGGATTCTTAACAAGTGGATTTAGTGGTTTTGCTGGAAATCATAGAGAGCAAGATGCTGCAAGATTGATTGATTCTAATATTGATTATATTGCAGCAGAAGCAGTTGGATTCTTAACTTCGCCATCGGGATTAAACTTTGTTGTCCCTGGACCCGGAACAACAGAGGATTGTGCTGATGATGTTAGAGATATTTTCCGTGCAGTTTCTTATGACTTAAAAGCAAATAGCAACCGCAAGTCAGTTGGAGCAGCACTTTCATACTTTAATGATTCTGGTGCTCTTGTTCATATTACAGGAGCAGGAGTATCAGCAGCAACCATTTCTACCTTAGATTATGCAGCAGGAATAGCAAAGTCAGTTATTGACAATGTAGCGCCACCAACTTCTTATCAGTCTTCTTTCACTCAAACATTTAACCCTTCAGTCATTTCAGTTCCTGGAGGTTGTGTTGCTGTTGGAACCACAATTTCACAACTTGTTGGAATTGTTACTTCCGCTATTGGAGCAGGAAACACAAGTGGTCTGCCTCCAGTTAAATATGGAGTGACTTTAGAAAGTCAAGATTGTGCTGATGATGTTAAGGATATTTGGAAGTGTGTAATTCACGATATTACAAGAGGAGGAAACTCTAAGTGTGTTGGAGCAGGTAAGTCATATTATGACGACAACTGGACACTTATCCCACAAATTCTTAAGAATCCTGAAGAAGTTGAACAGACAATTGCAACTCTTGACTATTCCTTTGAAGTCGCAAGAGCAATAATTAATAACTCTACTTGGGGAGGTCTATCTGTAGGAGTTTCTACTGGAGTTACAACAGCAACTTACAATAATTCTACAGGTGTTATAACGATCACTGCTCCCGGACACGGACTTTCAAGAAATGACGCAGTTAAGATTGTTGGTCTTGGATTCACTTGTCCTTCTGGACCGGGGACTGTAACTTATCCAAGTGGAGCTTTTGGAAACATTTTCAATGTAGATTCTGTAGTTGGACTAAACACATTTACAGCAATTGTTGGACAGTCAACTCTCCCACATACTTATAACTCTGGAGGAACTGTTCAAAAATATACTCAATTCCAAAATCAATTTCCTCAAGTAAAGGATGTATCAATTCAACCTGATCCAGATACTGGTTTCAATAATGGTATAAATGGATGCGCAAATGTAGTTTCTGCTCTTAGAAGTTGCGTGGGAGTTGTTACTACTATTATTGGATTAGGTGCTACTTCAGGAATTACAACTTCATATCCAGGAAATTCTGGAGTTGGTTATACTTCTATTAGTGGAATTACAACTATAACATATAACAATTTAACAGGAAATGCGCTCATAACTTCTCCTGGTTTTATTGTAAAGAAAGATGACTTTGTTGATGTAAGAGGTCTCAACTTCAATACATCAAGTGGAAGTGTAAGAGCAAATCTATATCCAGTTATCAAAGTTGAAAACGACGGTTCATTTAATATAAACATTGGAGTTTCAACTCAATCCCAGTCTTATTCTGGAAATGGTTTCTTGGTTAATAGAGCAATTGGAGTTACAACTGCTTCTTATGATAATACAACTGGAATTACTACAGTCACTGCTCCGGGAGCACAAGTAAAAGTAGGTCAACTGGTAAAACTTCAAGATTTGGTATTCTCATGTAATTCTGGTGGAGGAATTTCTACTCAATTCTTCCCATCAGGAGCAAATGGATATGAATTTAAAGTAACTGAAGTTGTTGGTGTTGGAAATACATTTGTAGTTAATGTTGGAGTTTCAACTCTTGTTCACAACTATGAAAGTGGTGGAGTTGCTATTCCTCCATATTCACCTGGTGTTGGACCTATTACTCAAGGTCCATATATCAGAAACTGTACAAACTTCATTCCGGAAAGTATTGGAATGAAAGTTGATGGTTTTGAGGCAGAACCTGGCGACAAAGATGACATTGGTGTAACAGGAACTATGAGCGTTGACTCATATACCCAGTTCAACCAAAATGGTATTGGTGCTTCTATCACAAATGGAGCTTATTCTCAGTTAGTTTCTATCTTTACTATTTGCGATGACACAGCCATCTTTACTGGTTCTGGTGGACAATGCGATTTAACAAACTCAAATTCCTCATTCGGTAATTTTGGTCTTGTTTCTGATGGAGTTGGAGACTATACAACAAAATCAATTTACCATTATACTGGAGAAGTTGAAACAGAAGCAGAAATTGAAACTGATACCATTGTAATAAATGGTGTTGGAAATTTAAGACCTTATGATGGTCAAACTCTTCACTTTGGTGAGTTGTTCTATGAAGCTCAAACTATAACGGTTACTGATGGAGGTTGGGGATATAATCCATTAGTACCGCCAATAGTAACCATTGATGACCCAACTGGACCATTTGGAATCACTGCTGAAGCTTCTCCCAATGTTGATGCTGCAGGAAGAGTAACTTCTATTGACATTATTGCTGCAGGAAGTCAATATAGACTTTCAGATAATCCTCAAGTTACAATAGCACCACCACCAGGAATCGGACAAACCGCTCAAGCAACTCTTACTTTATCGCCACTTTATTACACTATAGAATCAGCAACAAAACCAGTTGCTGGAGTGTCAACAGTTGTGTTAAATACTAATCTAAATAATACAGTAAGTGCTGGAACTACAGTTTATTTAAATAGATTGAGTCTGCAGATTACATCTTCACACTCATTTGAATGGGTTGGTTCTGGAACAAACATTGACACTGCGAAACCTGCTTTGGGTGGTGTAGTTATCACAGAAAATGAAGTCGTTAAGACAAATGGTGGACAGATAGTATATACAAGTACAGACCAAGCAGGAAACTTTAGAATTGGTGATGAAGTTGTTATTAACCAGATTTCTGGAACGATTACCGGCAGAGCATTCAGTCAAAGTTTGTTAAATACAGTAACCCCACTCATCATCGCCCTCGGAGGACAATAAAAAATGGCAGCAATCGCACTTAATAAATTTAGAACTATTAGGGTTGGAATCACAACTAATATGGTTGGCATTTATACATGCCCGATTGGGGTTGCTTCCATTGTTATATTATCTCAAGTTACTAACGTTTCTTCTGGGTCTTCTTCATATACAGTATCTGCTGTTCATTCTCGTGATTTGCCGACTGAACCAAAAGCAGATTATACTTTTGTAAACCAAGCTCCAGTCCCTCCAAACGATAGTCTTTCATTAGTTTCTGATGGAAGACTTGCCCTAGAGACAAATGATGTTCTCAAAATACAAGGAAGTGATAATGGTGTTCTTGAATTACTTTTAAGCGTCCTCGAAACTGCAAAACAATAAGATAAATGACTAAGTACAATTCAGGAAGAGTAAAAAGATTTCCTCAATCGGGAATTACTTCAGATAGATATGAGTATTTGGGGTTAGAACAAGCAGAACCCGATTTGGGAGATCCTCTTGTTGGCGTTTCGTCCATAGGAACAAATCCATTTACTCCTGGATTTAAACTTACAGATCCTCATTATGTTCTAACGGCAGTTGAAGGGTATGAGGGGCAAAGATTTTGGATTCCTAGTAAAGATATTGTAGTTCAAGGAACTCAAGGAGTCCAAGGAGCACAGGGACCTCAAGGTACTCAGGGCGTACAAGGAATACCTTCTCCTACTATCAATATTGTTGGTATTGTTACTGATGTCACTTCTGGTCCAGGAACCGAAGATGATGTTCTTAACGCATTTGTTGTCGCAAATGTAGAACCTGTAGGAACATATACGACTCAACCTGGTGATGGAATTATTGATAATGCAACTAATGATTTTTGGGTATGGACGAACCCAACAGAACAGTGGTTAAATGTTGGAGATATTAGAGGACCACAAGGAGTTCAAGGAGCTCAAGGTCTTGGTGGTGCTGGCGGAACACAAGGTTTACAAGGACCTCAAAGTTCTCAAGGTACTCAAGGAACTCAAGGAGTTCAAGGTTCTCAAGGTTCTCAAGGAGTACAGAGTGCTCAAGGAACTCAAGCTGCTCAAGCTGCTCAAGGATCTCAAGGAGTACAGAGTGCTCAAGGTTCTCAAGGTACTCAAGGAACTCAAGGAACTCAAGGAGTTCAATCCGCACAAGGAACTCAGGGTATTCAGGGAGCACCTTCCTCTCAGGGTGTAGTCGGTCCTCAAGGAGTTCAAGGTTCTCAAGGAGTACAGAGTGCTCAAGGAACTCAAGCTTCTCAAGCTGCTCAGGGATCTCAAGGTGTTCAGAATGGTCAAGGAACACAAGGTTCTCAAGGAAGTCAAGGAACTCAAGGAACTCAAGGTTGGTCTGGTGGTCAAGGTACTCAAGGTTCTCAGGGTATCCAAGCAGCACAGGGTTCTCAAGGTTCTCAAGGAACTCAAGGTTTCTCTGGTGGTCAAGGTACTCAAGGAGCACAGGGTGTTCAGAATAGTCAAGGAACACAAGGTTCTCAAGGAACTCAAGGTTGGTCTGGTGGTCAAGGTACTCAAGGAGCACAGGGTGTTCAGAATGGTCAAGGAACACAAGGTTCTCAAGGAACTCAAGGTTGGTCTGGTGGTCAAGGTACTCAAGGAGCACAGGGTGTTCAGAATAGTCAAGGAACACAAGGTTCTCAAGGAACTCAAGGAACTCAAGGACTTTCTGGTGTTGTAGGAGGAACAGGTGCTCAGGGTTCTCAAGGAACTCAAGGAACTCAAGGTTCTCAGGGAACACAATCATCACAAGGTTCTCAAGGAATCCAGGCATCTCAAGGTTCTCAAGGAACTCAAGCATCTCAAGGTACTCAAGGACGTAGTGTTCAGGGACCTCAAGGTACTCAAGGAACTCAAGGTGTTTCTGGTGGAGTAGGAGGAACAGGTTCGCAGGGTTCTCAAGGTTCTCAAGGTTCTCAAGGAACGCAGGGAACTCAAGGACTTAGTGTTCAAGGACCACAAGGAACTCAAGGTACTCAAGGACGTAGCGTTCAGGGACCTCAAGGTACTCAAGGAACTCAAGGTGTTTCTGGTGGAGTAGGAGGAACAGGTTCGCAGGGTTCTCAAGGTTCTCAAGGTTCTCAAGGAACGCAGGGAACTCAAGCATCTCAAGGAACTCAAGGTACTCAAGGACGTAGTGTTCAGGGACCTCAAGGTACTCAAGGAACTCAAGGTGTTTCTGGTGGAGTAGGAGGAACAGGTTCGCAGGGTTCTCAAGGTTCTCAAGGAATCCAGGCATCTCAAGGTTCTCAAGGAACTCAAGCATCTCAAGGTACTCAAGGTACTCAAGGACGTAGTGTTCAGGGACCTCAAGGTACTCAAGGTACTCAAGGTACTGATGGTGCAACTGGTGCTGGAGGATCACAGGGTCCTCAAGGAACGCAGGGAACTCAAGGACTTAGTGTTCAAGGACCACAAGGAACTCAAGGTACTCAAGGACGTAGTGTTCAGGGACCTCAAGGTACTCAAGGAACTCAAGGTGTTTCTGGTGCCATAGGAGCAAAAGGTGCTCAGGGTTCTCAAGGTTCTCAAGGTTCTCAAGGAATCCAGGCATCTCAAGGATCACAAGGAATTCAAGCATCTCAAGGCACTCAAGGACGTAGTGTTCAGGGACCTCAAGGTACTCAAGGTACTCAAGGTACTGATGGTGCAACTGGTGCTGGAGGATCACAGGGTCCTCAAGGAACGCAGGGAACTCAAGGACTTAGTGTTCAAGGACCACAAGGAACTCAAGGATCTCAAGGTACTCAAGGAAAAACAGGAGCACAAGGAGTACAAAGTGCTCAGAGTTCTCAGGGAACTCAAGCATCTCAAGGTACTCAAGGACGTAGTGTTCAGGGACCTCAAGGTACTCAAGGTCTTTCTGGCACAACAGGAGGAGCAGGTGCTCAAGGTCCTCAAGGAACTCAAGGTGTACAAAGTGCTCAGGGTGCTCAAGGAACTCAAGCATCTCAAGGAACTCAAGCATCTCAAGGAACACAAGGACGTAGCGTTCAAGGAATTCAAGGTCCTCAAGGAATTAAGGGTGCTGATGGAGCAGATGGGGCACAAGGTTCTCAAGGAACTCAAGGAGTTGGTGCTCAAGGCACTCAAGGAACTCAAGGTGCTGATGGTGCAACAGGAGGAGCAGGTGCTCAAGGTCCTCAAGGTACTCAAGGCGTAGAAGGACCAGTAGCAGGTTCTGCCAACCAAGTTGTATATAAAGATGGTTCAAATAATCCTACAGGTTCTAGCAACCTTACTTTTGATGGAACAGCACTTTATGTAAATGAAATTAACGGTCCTACCAACTTAGTAATTGATCCAACTACAGTTGGTAACAACTCCGGAACAGTTACTATTAAGGGAGATTTACAAGTTGATGGAACTACAACTACAGTAAATTCAACTACAGTTACTGTTGCTGATAAAAATATAGTTCTTGCCAGTGGTGCTGCTAATGCTGCCGCAGCAAATGGTGGAGGTATTTCTTTAGCTGGTGCTGGTGCTTCTATAACATATAGATCAAGTACAGATTCTTGGGATGTTAATAAATCTCTTGGAATAAAAACAACTGCCCCAACAGAAGATCTTGATGTCGATGGCGATGTACGAATTAGAGGGGCTCTTGTTGATGGAGGAAATAGTGCAGGAACTAATGGATATGTTCTTAAAACAACAGGAACTCAAATTAATTGGGTAGATCCATCAACTGTTCCAGGACTTCAAGGAATTCAAGGTACTCAAGGAGTTGGTTCTCAAGGTCTGCAAGGAAGTCAAGGAGTTAATGGTGCTAATGGTGCAGATGGAGCTCAAGGTTCTCAAGGTACTCAAGGACGTAGTGTTCAGGGTCCACAAGGAACTCAAGGACGTAGCGTTCAGGGACTTCAAGGTCCTCAAGGAATTAAGGGTGCTGATGGAGCAAATGGAGCAGATGGAGCTCAAGGTTCTCAAGGCACTCAAGGACGTAGCGTTCAAGGAAGTGTAGGTGCTCAAGCATCTCAAGGAACTCAAGGACGCAGTGTTCAAGGACCACAAGGAACTCAAGGACGCAGTGTCCAAGGTCCACAAGGAACTCAAGGACGCAGTGTCCAAGGACTTGAAGGTTCTCAAGGAACTCAAGGAGTTAAGGGTGCCAATGGAGCAGATGGAGCTCAAGGTTCTCAAGGAACTCAAGGACGTAGTGTTCAGGGTCCACAAGGAACTCAAGGACGCAGTGTTCAAGGTCCACAAGGAACTCAAGGACGCAGTGTTCAAGGTCCACAAGGAACTCAAGGACGCAGTGTTCAAGGTCCACAAGGAACTCAAGGACGCAGTGTCCAAGGAAGTGTAGGTGCTCAAGCATCTCAAGGAACTCAAGGACGTAGTGTTCAAGGTCCACAAGGAACTCAAAGTGCTCAAAGTGCTCAAGGTCCACAAGGACGTTCTGCTGGAGCGGCTGGTGATGACACATATTTCCAATATAACAACGGTGGTTCTGATCTTGGAGGAGCATCAGGTTTAACTTATAATGATACTACTGGTGATGTCACTATTGTCAACAATTTGATCGCAGCAAACGTGAGAATTGGTGATGCCACTACAGGCAATTCAATTACAACTGGTACAGACAACATTTTAATTGGCGATGGTGCAGGTTCTAATTTAACTGGTGGGGATAATAATATTGTTCTTGGCGATTTTGATGTTTCTTCAAATAATGCTAATAATGAGTTTTATGTTGGATATGGGGCAACAGCAATAATATCTTCCTCTTTTGTAAATCAACCAGCAGAAGATGAAACTATAATAGAATCAATAATTTATAATGGAAGTATTCCTCCAGGAGAATTTAATAATGGCACCTTTGATATTGTTTCTTCGGTTACAGTAAGTCAGGTCACATTTACTGTAAATGCAAATGATCTAAGTGCGGCATTGGGTGCGATTGCAAACAGTGGGAAGGGCAATTTTCCTGCTCTTAACTCTGGACTTTGGTATATTACATCTTTCGGTGACGATAGATCTCTAGGTATATTTCCAAGAAATAGAGCAAGAATTGTTGGTTTCAGTCAAATAGCAAGTACAATAACTGTAGATACAATTTATGCTTCTCAAATTAATAGAACTTTAAGTAACACTTTATCTGCAAGATTTAGTTTACAATTTGTTGATCAACGTATTGTACTTCCAGATTCTAGAAATGTTAGAGCTGTTGGTATTAATACCAACACTCCAAGATATACTCTTGATGTTCAAGGAGCAAAACCAGAGTTAGCAAATATTCCAACAGCATATGTTGATGGTTCTGTAAAAGTAACAGGAAATGTAAAGGTTGGAGATGGATCTATTACTCTTTATGGAGAAAAAGGTTTAGAAAGGATTTCTATTGGTAAAGCACTTATTGGTGTATCTACAGACACTAGTGCAACACTAGCTACAAATTCAATCCTCTCTTCTACGGCATTTGTAGAAAATCTTGGTATCGGAACGAATGTGGTTTCTGTTAATGTGACTGTAGGATTAAAAACTGATTATGACCTTTATCATGGAGTTGGATCTTCTTCGGCATTCTTATTTGACAATGCTAAAACTCCATACTTCCATGCTACTCCAGGAAAAGTATATAGATTTAAACAATCAGATTCTTCAAACGCAGGAAATTTATTAAAATTCTATACAGATCAAACAAAGACAACAGAAGTTACTCTTGGCGTTACTACTTCAGGTGTATCTCCTGGAAATGATGGTTCTTATGTGGAACTTGAAATGCACATGGACACTGGTGCCATGTTCTATTATGAAAGTGAGAACGGAACTTACATGGGTAATGCAATTATTGCTACTATAAGCAATAATATGACCGGAATTTCGACAATGAAGTTCACTGATATTGATATTCGTGGAAAAATTTATGACAACAATGGTTCAGTAGGTGCTGCTGGTTCTGTCTTAAGTTCTACTGGTTCTGGTGTTGAATGGACAACAGTAGCATCTGGTGGCGGAGGATCGGGAGAGTTTAATACTGGAATTACAAGCACAGTTCAAATTTATCCTAAGTCTTATGAATATACAGAATTTACTTTCCCATCAACTTCAGGAAAGAGATATGTAATTGATTCTATTAATGTCGCAAATGTAGCAACTGGAAACACCTCTATTAATATTATTACTTCTATAGATCAGGGAGATAAGTCCTATATTGGATACAATACTCCAATTGTTTCTGGCGGTTTGGTAGATCTTCTTAAGCAACCATTAGTAGCAGAACCTTCTGCTGCCATAAAGGTTTGGTCAAATAACTTCAGTTACGTTGGTTCAAGCAATATTGCGGAAATATATCTCAACTATACTGAATATGATGATACAGATTATTTCTCTGTCGGTGTTGGTACTGCAGGTGTTGCTACGACTTCAATAACTGGAATCTTTACTTCAAGTACATATCCTTCAATGCTCCAGTCAATTAGATTGACAAATAGAACTGATACGGGAGATTATCCAATATCAGTAATTATTACTAACGGATTGAGCACTACATATTTGGCAAAAGATTTACTTATTCCAAGATATGCTTCTGTTGAGATATTAGATAGACCAAAGAGAATGGAGTTAAATGGAAAAATTGAAGTTAAGGTAGAACAAACTTCTACGATTGACGTTTTTGTTTCTGGTAAAAAGATATCTTCTTGAGGTAATTGATAAATGACTGTAACAACAGATATATTTTCATTAGAAACTGTTTATAGACTTCAAATTCTAGGACTTTGGTTTACTCAAAATAATAGTCCACTACCTTCATATCCTTATGGTTACTTTGGTGGTGGTGAGATTCCTGGACCTACTTACATCTCAACAGTAGACCGTGTAGATTACTCTAACGATACTGCAACAGCATCACCAAAAGGACCCTTAAGTCTTGCTAGAGGATACTTTGGAGCAACAAGTAATGCTTCTTATGGTTATTTTGGTGCTGGGTGGTATTCAACAGTAGACCGTATAGATTATTCTAACGATACTGCAACAGCATCAGTAAGAGGTCCATTAAGTAGGACTGTAGCACATATTAGTGCTACAGGCAATAGTTCTTATGGTTACTTTGGTGGTGGTTTTCCTGGTCCACAATCAACAGTAGACCGTATAGATTACTCTAATGATACCGCAACATCATCAGTAAAAGGACCATTAAGTAATGCTAGACATGCTTTAGCAGCAACAGGTAACAGTTCTTATGGATACTTTGGTGGTGGTGCTGGTCCACAATCAAGAGTAGACCGTATAGATTACTCTAATGACACAGCAACAGCATCAACAAGAGGACCATTAAGTCTTGATAGAGGATATTTAGCAGCAACAGGCAATGCTTCTTTTGGTTACTTTGGAGGTGGTTTTTCCACATTATCAACAGTAGACCGTATAGATTACTCTAATGACACAGCAACAGCATCAACAAAAGGACCATTAAGTCTTGGTAGAGGATATTTAGCAGCAACAGGTAGCAGTTCTTTTGGTTACTTTGGTGGTGGTCTTCCTGGTTCAAGATCAACAGTAGACCGTGTAGATTACTCAAATGACACGGCAACAGCATCAACAAAAGGACCATTAAGTGCTGCCAAATATCGTTTAGCAGCAACATCCGCAGAGTCTGATGGATTGTCTTATTCTCAACCATTATCAGCAAATAATCCACTACAAGTAAGACCTTTTGGTTACTTTGGTGGCGGTTCTCCTGGTCCACGTTCATCAGTAGTAGACCGTGTAGATTATTCTAATGACACAGCAACAGCATCACCAAGAGGACCATTAAGTATTGATAGACGGTACTCTGGAGCAACAGGTAATAGTTCTTTTGGTTACTTTGGTGGTGGTTCTGGTCCCAGTTTAACATCAACAGTAGACCGTGTAGATTACTCTAACGACACAGCAACAGCATCAGTAAAAGGACCATTAAGTTTTGCTAGATCTGCTTTAGGAGCAACAGGAAATAGTTCTTTTGGTTACTTTGGTGGTGGTATTCCTTTTCCTTACAAATCAGCAGTAGACCGTATAGATTATTCTAATGACACAGCAACAGCATCACCAAAAGGACCATTGAGTGTTGGTAGAGCATACCTAGCAGCAACAGGTAATAGTTCTTTTGGTTACTTTGGTGGTGGTGGTTTTCCTACTTTATCAACAGTAGACCGTATAGATTACTCTAATGACACAGCAACAGCATCACCAAAAGGACCATTAAGTGGTGCTAGATATGGATTAGCAGCAACAGGTAATAGTTCTTTTGGTTACTTTGGTGGCGGTAGTTCTACATCAATAGTAGACCGTATAGATTACTCTAATGATACAGCAACAGCATCACCAAAAGGACCATTAAGTGCTGTTAGATACTATTCAGCAGCAACAGGTAATAGTTCTTTTGGTTACTTTGGTGGTAGTCTTCCATTTCCAGCAAAATCAACAGTAGAACGTATAGATTACTCTAATGACACAGCAACAGCATCTGTAAGAGGATCATTAAGTTCTGCTAGATATGGAATAGCAGCAGCATCACCAACAGCAAATGGACTGCCTCAATAAATAAACAAAAATCAACTAAACTATGAGTATAATGATTGCTCTTCCGTGTCACGGAGGAATTGTGAGTGAAAAAACTACAATGAGTTTATTTAATCTTGGCAAACTATTAGTCAGAAATAATATACCTCACGGACTTCTCACTCAAGCAAACTCTTCTCTAATAACAATAGGAAGATCTAGGTGCGCAAATTTCTTTATCAACAATACAGAGCACGAATATCTTTTCTTTTTAGATAGTGATATTGGGTTCAATCCAGAAGATGTATTAAAACTACTTTCTCATCAAGTTGATATTGTTTCTGGGGCATATCCTATGAAAACAATACCAATTAGATATTGCTGTGATGTTTTACAACCAGAACAAAGAAAGGGAGATTTGATTAAAATTTCTGGAAATGGTATGGGATTTGTTCTCATTCACAGAAGTGTTTTTAACAATATGGCAAAAAACTTTCCAGAGTTAAAATACACTCCCCCCACAAACGACAGTAGTTATCCAGTATCAGAAGCAGAATTTAATAACTCATATCATTACTTTATGGAACATAAAGAAAACAATTCTTTTATGAGTGAAGATAAAAGTTTCTTCCATCGTTCTAGAATGTTGGGTTATGATATTTGGCTAGATACAACAATCAAACTACAACATATTGGTTCACATATTTTTACGGAGTGATAAAATGAAATCAGGTGCTAGTGAAAGTTCTTATCATTATCTTTCTCAACATTACACATTGCCAGAGGATGTAGAAGTTTCTCATCTTCCCGAAGTTCTCAAAAAATCAAACAAACCTTATAAGATTTTATGGGGACAACACGCATATGATCAACCAGTTTATATAAATTTCAATCACGAAGATATAACACACATTGTTTCTCCATCACATTGGGCTAAGAAGAAACTCATTGAATTTCACAATGTTCCAAAGGATAAAATCACAGTCATTCCAACTGGAGTGAGCGATAGTTTTACTTTTAGTGAGAATAAGACAAAGACCTTTATTCATACTTCTATTCCTTATAAAGGTCTGGAACTTATGCCAAGCATTATTCGTCTTATTCACAAGAAACATCCAGACGCAAAGTTTAAAATATTTTCGTCAATGTCTCTTTATGGACCTTCTAATGATCCATATATTGAACTGTATGAAGAACTTAAGACATTACCTAATGTAGAATATTCTTGTGCTGTAGACCAGGAAGAATTGGTAAAAAATTATCAGGAGTCTGCTTTCTTTATTCATCCAAACATTTGGGAAGAGACCTTCTGCGTTTCTATGGCAGAGGCTATGAAATGTGGTTGTTATCCAATCATTACTGATATTGGAGCACTACAAGAAGTTGCTGGAGAAAACTTTGCTTCTGTTGTTCCTATTGATGGAATTAGAACACCCCAAAAATATGAAGTTACTGATAACTTCATAAATACATTCGCAGAGGTTTGTTGTACTGCTCTAGATTATTTTGAAGGAGACAGAACTTATTATAACAATATCTCAAAATCACTTTCTAATCACATTTCACAAAAGTGTGATTGGGAAAAAGTTTCTATACAGTGGAAGAAACTTATCACACAAATAACTAGTGGAAAATCTATGACTACCGAAAGCACCGCACTCTCATATCAACCAGTATCAGCTCAACAAGCAGTTACAGATGACCAATATCTTGCTCAAGCATTTGAGAATGTTTTAAAGTGGGAAGAAAGTGATAAAGAACTTGCGCAAGGAAGAACAAACTTCCAGTTAGAAAAGTTTGCTCTTCTTGATACTCATACTCTTCCGGTTGCCTTTGAGAATACTCTCAAGTCAAGAAGGCAAATGGCAGAAGGGTATATGTATAAACTGATTGAAATGAAAGAAAAGGTTCGTGAGTTTGATTATAAGTGGAAAGATAAGGATAGAACTCAACCAATTTTCTGGGAGGAAAGTGGTCCCGGTGGAGGTTCTAAAAAACTGTGTTGGTTTGACTTGGACGAACTTACACTGACTCATTATCTCAAGTCTTGCGAATTAGAAATTCGTGATCGTCTTCATCAGATGCAGCACCTGGATAAAATTCTAGATAAACTTGTAGAAGAAAATGGCGGAAAACCAGTAAGTAGAGAGCAATTCCTTGAAGGAGATGGTCTATATTGGGAACGTCGTTTTGCTGATCAGGCAATGGACGAAATGATTTCTGCTCAAACAGGAATTTCTATCGGTAATCTTCACAGTATGCGTCGTGCTTCTGCTCCAGCTATTGTAGATGAGAGGAATCAACTTCCCGAAGGATATCTGCCACTTAACAAACTTATTGAAAGTCCTCAAGGAAAAATGGACTTCTTAAATGATCTTCAAAGAAAAGTTCTTACAGGAATCCAAGAAGTTACTGGAGAAAACTTGGGAATGATTACTGGAACTTCCGAAGAGCAAAGAAAACTTCAAGGGAACTGATGAACAAAAAAATTATTATTGTTGATGACTTTTATGATATTGCCCACAAATATCATAAAAGTTTCTTTGAAGGTCAATTGATGTTAGAAGAGGAGGTAACCCAAAAAATATCAAATATTTTGGGTCGTAATTTGAAATTTGAACATATATTTAATGAGATTGGATACAAATCTGAAAAAAATAATATTACAGCAAACTTACAGTTTGATTTTATTGCTGTAATTTATTTAACTCTTCCAACAGAATTTGTTTTGGAAAAAGGAATATCCTTTTATAGACATAAAAAAACAGATTTAGAATCTTTCCCAAATATAGAAGAATGTCAATTTAATGGTTGGGAAAGTCCTAATAAAATATTTAATACTGAAGATTTAAATGAATGGGAAGAATACTCTAGTATATTTGTAAAATATAATCGTTGCGTAATCTTTAAAGCAGATTATTGGCATTCTTATGGGAATGGTTTTGGTGATTCCATAAATAACTCAATGCTATACCAAAAGTTACTGATAAAAGATGTCTGTTGATATAAGAGGAATATTTAGTCTCAAACAAGCATATGAGGAGCAAATATCGGGAAATTGGCAAACTCCTGGACCTCCATTATACCCCTATGGTTACTTTGGTGGTGGTCAGTCAGCTTCCACAGAATCGACAGTAGACCGTGTAGATTATTCTAATGACACAGCAACAGCATCACCAAAAGGACCATTAAGTAGTGCTAGATATAGTTTAGCAGCAACAGGTAATAGATCTTATGGTTACTTTGGTGGCGGTATTCCTACATCAGGAGTAGACCGTATAGATTACTCTAATGACACAGCAACAGCATCACCAAAAGGACCATTAAGTCTTGATAGATATAGATTAGCAGCAACAGGTAATGCTTCTTTTGGTTACTTTGGTGGTGGTTATATTAGTCTTTTCAGTATTGATACATCAAGAGTAGACCGTATAGATTACTCTAATGACACAGCAACAGCATCAGTAAGAGGACCATTAATTTTTTCTAGACATCAATTAGCAGCAACAGGAAACAGTTCTTATGGTTACTTTGGTGGTGGTCTGCCATCTTCCGTAGGATCAACAGTAGACCGTATAGATTACTCTAATGATACAGCAACAGCATCATTTAAAGGACCATTAAGTGTTGCTAGACAATACCTAGCAGCAACAGGTAATAGTTCTTTTGGTTACTTTGGTGGTGGTCAGTCAGCTTCCTCACTATCAACAGTAGACCGTGTAAATTACTCTAATGATACGGTAACAGCATCAGTAAAAGGACCCTTAAGTCTTGCTAGAAGTGCCTTAGCAGCAACAGGTAATACTTCTTTTGGTTACTTTGGTGGCAATAGTTCAACAGTAGACCGTATAGATTACTCTAATGATACAGCAACAGCATCTGTAAGAGGACCATTGAGTGTTGGTAGATATCAATTAGCAGCATCATCCTCAGAAGCTAATGGAGCATCATTACCAGCAAATAATCCAATGCAAGTAAGACCTTTCGCTTACTTTGGTGGTGGTGATAGTCCTACTTCAGTATCAACAGTAGACCGTATAGATTATTCTAACGATACAGCAACAGCATCAGTAAAAGGACCATTAAGTTTTGCTAGAAGTGGTTTATCAGCAACAGGCAATGGTTCTTATGGTTACGTCGGTGGTGGTACTCCTTATCCTGTGAAATCAACAGTAGACCGTATAGATTATTCTAATGACACAGCAACAGCATCACCAAAAGGACCATTAAGTTTTGCTAGACTTGGTTCAGCAGCAACAGGAAACTCAAACTTTGGTTACTTTGGTGGTGGTTCTTATGGTTATCCAAATACAGTTTCAATAGTAGACCGTATAGATTACTCTAATGACACCGCAACAGCATCACCAAAAGGACCATTAACTTCTGTTAAATATTACGTAGCAGCAACAGGAAACTCAAATTTTGGTTATTTTGGTGGTGGTCGAAATGATAATTTTTCTCCTGGTGAATATTCAACAGTAGATCGCATAGATTACTCTAATGATACAGCAACAGCATCACCAAAAGGGCCATTAAGTTCTGCTAAAAGGGCATTAGGAGCAACAGGTAATGGTTCTTTTGGTTACTTTGGTGGTGCTGGTACTTATCCTATTCCTACATTATCAACAGTAGACCGTATAGATTACTCTAATGATACAGCAACAGCATCACCAAAAGGACCATTAAGTGCTGCTAGAAGGTATGTATCAGCAACAGGTAATAGTTCTTTCGGTTACTTTGCTGGCGGTTTTTCTCCTATATATTCAACAGTAGACCGTATAGATTACTCTAATGACACCGCAACAGCATCACCAAAAGGACCATTAAGTGTTGGTAGAGGTTACATTGGAGCAGCAGCACCAGAAGCTAATGGACTGACACAATAAATAATAAAAATAAATTTTGTTATGAATCAAAATATTATTGTTATTGATGATTTCTATAAAAATCCAAGTGAGGTTAGAAATTTTGCGTTGAATGCGAAATATCCAAAACAAGATGCTGATGATGACTACACATATCCTGGAAGAAACACACTTAATGGTTTTTATTCTAAAGAAATTCATCAGCGCTTTGAGGATATATTACAAGAAGAATTAATACCTTCACAACCAAATGGATACTTTAGAATTTCTTTAAAGAATGATACTCACAGACAAGACATTCACGTAGATCCTGGATGGAAGTGGGGTGCTGTTCTTTATATATCAAAACCAGAAGACTGTGTGCCTGAAGGTGGAACATCTTTTTGGAGACACAATAATCTTAATTGGGAATTTTGTCCAAGAACTGATGATGAAGCAAAAGTTTATGGATACCCTTCATATAAAGAAGCTTGGTGGACAACTGTTTATGGAGATGGTTTAAATAGATCAAAATGGACAAGATATTTTCTTTGCCCTATGAAGTTTAATAGATTGGTAATATTTAAAACTCACCTCTGGCATTCTCACAATTATAACTTTGGAGATAATTTAGAAAATGGAAGACTGGTCCAACTGTTCTTTTTTAACCCAGTCAGAAAAGACGAAGAATATGAGTGTTATTATAGTTTTAGTTAAATGAAAACATATCATTTTATGGCAGGACTTCCAAGGTCAGGAAGCACACTACTTAAGAGTATATTGGATCAAAATCCAAACTTACATACAAATCCCGTGAGTCCAGTAATGGAATTGATGTATCATACGGAAGAATATTTTAAAAAATCTGAGCAGTATCTTGCGTATGAAAAACCAAAAAATGCTCACAAGATTATAAAGAGTTATATTGAAAACTATTATTATGAAAGAGAAGAAGATATTATCATTGACCATTGTCGTTCTTGGCCAAATAATATTGAAAGAATAAAAACTTATATCACCCCAAATCCAAAAATTATATGTCCAGTAAGAGATATCTTAGAAATACTTACATCTTTTATTGAAATGATTCACCGCAATTCAGATCAAACTTCATTCATTGACGAATACTTAATGGAGAAAGGTTTTACTGTTGATGATGATAATCGTTGTAAGTATTTAATGGGTGATGATGGAATTGTAGAGCAATCACTTTGGTCATTATCTCAGGCATTTATAAAGAATGACACAAAACACTTATTACTTGTAGAATATAATGATTTGGTAAACACTCCAGAAGAAACTTTTAAGAGAATTTATGAGTTCTTAGAGTTAGATTACTATTCTCACGACTTTATGAGCATAGAAAATACTCATAGGGAAAAAGAAGATCAATGGAGTTTAAAGGATATGCATCATGTAAGACAAAAACTTCAAAAGACATCGAAAAACCCAGAAGAAGTTTTATCTTCAGATATTCTAAATAAGTATAGCAAACTGGAATACTGGAAGTATCCCGACAGTCAATATTTAAAGAATGGCATTAACTAATCAACGAGGCATATTTTCTGTAGAGGATGTTAGATTAAGACAAAATACTGGATATTGGCCAACTTCTACCGGATCATTACCAACAAATAATCCACTACAAATAAGACCTTTTGGTTACTTTGGTGGTGGTTTTCCTGGTCCAACATCAACAGTAGACCGTATAGATTACTCTAATGACACAGCAACAGCATCACTAAGAGGACCATTAAGTGTTGCTAGACAATACTCAGCAGCAACAGGTAATAGTTCTTTTGGTTACTTTGGTGGTGGTCTTCCTACTTCATCAACAGTAGACCGTATAGATTACTCTAATGACACAGCAACAGCATCAGTAAAAGGACCATTAAGTATTGCTAAATATAGCCCAGCAGCAACAGGTAATAGTTCTTATGGTTACTTTGGTGGCGGCGCTTTTCCTGTTTTATCAACAGTAGACCGTATAGATTACTCTAATGACACAGGAACAGCATCACCAAAAGGACCATTAAGTGTTGCTAGACAATTCTTAGCAGCAACAGGTAACAGTTCTTTTGGTTACTTTGGTGGTGGTAATCCTGGTCCATTATCAACAGTAGACCGCATAGATTACTCTAATGATACAGCAACAGCATCACCAAAAGGACCATTAAGTGATGTTAGATATTACTTAGCAGCAACAGGTAATAGTTCTTTTGGTTACTTTGGTGGTGGTGCTCCTGGTCCATTTTCAGCAGTATACCGTATAGATTACTCTAATGACACAGCAACAGCATCAGTAAGAGGACCATTAAGTGTTGCTAGATATTACTTAGCAGCAACAGGTAATAGTTCTTTTGGTTACTTTGGTGGTGGTATCACTCCCTCAGAAGTATCAACAGTAGAACGTATAGATTACTCTAATGACACAGCAACAGCATCAGTAAAAGGACCATTAAGTGTTGGTAGATATAGATTAGCAGCAGCATCACCAACAGCAAATGGACTGCCTCAATAAATAAGGAAAATGAACTATTGATATGATTGATAATCCTTTGTCTTATGTTCTTATTAGACCAAATGCGATTAACAAAGAAGGACTACAAGAGCTTATACAGCACATAGAGTCTTCTTCATCAGAAGATCTTTCTGTTTTTGATGCTCAAGAAACAAATAGAACTGGAAGAACTTCTTGGGCAGTAGATAAAACTACTAGAGACACACAAATTGTTCCAATGGGGAACTTGTATCCAAAAATTGAAACCCTATTAAGAGAATGTGTAAGTCAAATTATAAATCCATTTTATGATATTGAAGTGAGTGGTAGTGAAATTCCACAGATACTTTCATATAGTATTGGTGGACACTATAAACCTCATATCGACGGCGAAAGTATTTGGGTAAGTCCAAGAGGAGAAAAAATTTGGAAGAAGAGTACTGATAGAGACATATCAACTGTATTTTTCTTAAACAATAACTTTGAAGGTGGAGACTTTGTTTTTCCAGATTTAAAGATAAGAATAAGACCAGAACCTGGAATGATGGTTTGTTTTCCTTCAAATCATCATTATATGCATGGAGTAGAGCCAGTTACAAGAGGAAAAAGATATTCTATAGTAACTTGGTCTACGATAAAAGGTATTCCTTCTATGAACGATGTTAATAGAGAATTGTCCAAAGAATATTGTGTTAATGTAATATAAATATTTAAAAATTTTTAGGAAAAATGCAGTATATTAAGCACTATTGGATACATACACACTCTGGAACTTATTGTTGTGTAGATAATCCTGTAGAAAAAAGACATCCTGAATCAGAATTTCCTGGTCTTGATGTAAGAATTTGGTCACACGATCCTGACGGAGTAGATATCTGCATTTCCAAAGTTCCTGATGGAGTTTCAATTTCAGATATCACTGATACCGATAGTGGGAAAAAACTGGTACAACAAATCACAGAAGCACAGTTTACCAATATAGAAACTTTGAATTCTGAAGCAAACACTCTTTCTCAAGAAGCGATGGAGGCAGAATTTTCTGGAGATCAAGATCTTGCGAATGCAAAGAGAGCAGAAGCAAACACTAAAAACTCAGAGTTGCTCGCAGCAATTCATGCTCTTTAATATCTCATAAATACAAAAAAATCATTTCTTTGACGGGAGTTTGAACTTTGGCATTTCAATCTATTTGGTATTCTACAGAATTGAATCCAAAAATTATAGAAATTATAGAAGAGGATATATCCAACTATTTTGACGAAAAGTTGGAAGATTCTAGAATAGGAGAAGGTGATTATGGAACTCTTGATAAAGAAAAAAGGAATGCTAGAAATGCCTGGGTCCCAACAAATCATTGGTTGGGTGGATTTGTTTGGCATTATGTACAAAAAGCAAATAGAGAAAACTTTAGATATGATTTAACTAACATTGATGGTGAGTCTCTTCAATATACTGTATATGGTCAAGGACAACACTATGGTTGGCATAATGACCAGTCCCTAACATCATATTATAAACCAGTTTCTGGAGGAAATAGGGGACATGGTGTAGATTTATTTCAAGATTTTGTAAATGAAAATTGTGAAAAGGTAAGAAAACTCTCATTTAGTTTATTACTTTCAGACCCAGATACTTACGAGGGTGGAAATTTACAACTACTTGATGAGTGTGGTAAACCTTATATTGTTCCAAGAAAAAGAGGAACTATTGTACTATTTGATTCTAGAACTCAACACAGAGTTCAAAAAATTAAAAGTGGAGTAAGAAAATCAATTGTTGGTTGGGTAGTTGGTCCAAGGTTTAAGTAAAATATTATGACTGATCAAAAAAATTTTTTTAATAAGTATGGATATCTTTTGGTGGATAATTTATTCGATCCCAAAATGTTTTTAGAAAAACCACCAAGAGAAAGGGGTCATATAAATTATTATGGTAGAGAAGATAGATATTATCATCATGACATAGAACCTCAAGTAAATGGTTCTTTG
>Ga0208898_1000559_pt1 | contig 28793 bp, 36 predicted proteins | sample VirMetDEL_Mar_4_FD_184513 | JGI IMG/M metagenome (GOLD analysis project Ga0208898, IMG submission 184513) | Aqueous microbial communities from the Delaware River and Bay under freshwater to marine salinity gradient to study organic matter... | ecosystem: Environmental > Aquatic > Marine >...
GTGCATCATACTCGTGTTCGTGATAGGTGTTGTCATGCCAACACATTACTCTTTTTGATTCAGTCATACTTGTCTACCTCATTACCGTATGTGTCCCAACCAGGTGTTTGTGTTCTTGCAAACATTTCCAATCTCAGTTTGTCACCATACATCTGTTCAATGAGAGTTCTTGCTTCATCTGGTTTGCGACTGTGTTCTCTTCTGGGCGACTGAATAATTTGAGGGATGTCACGTCGTTCTCTCTTGAGGGGTTTGCCTCTTCTGCCTATGAGACACAGTTCAGCATTTGATTTGGTGTAGTTGCCAACTCCTTTGAATACTGTGCCACTTACTGGATTGGTTTTAACCCAAGTAAAGCCGCAGGTTACATACTGAAACCCCCATCTTTCTATTACTTGATTTGTTCTCATTAGATAGGGCATGGTAGTCCAAATAAACAGTAGACTTCGATCTGAGCACCAGTCTTTAACTGGTATATTACAGATCTCTTCTAAAGTCATTGTGGGATATTTGTCAGTAACTCCACCTCCAAACGCAGTGTTTGTGTTTCTTTTTGCGTAATGCCAAGGTGGATCTGCGTATATTATGTCGTATTTCATTGGTTTCTCTGTGCCCATGTTTGGCCTCCTCTGTAGTTCTTGGGATTGGTCCATACTGTCTGTGCTCTTACGCCCTGTGCCTTTTGCTGTTTGGAGAAGTTATAGTCATATTCTACTGTGGCGATAAAATCATATATGGCCAACATCACATACCAACTTTCATCTTCTGTGTTGTATGCCATTGAGGCGTAACAGTTGGGTTCTTTCTGTATGCCAGGCACTACACCATTGTGATCCTTGTGTAGATGGAACTTGCCATAGTATGGTGTTTTGTATCCCAGTTCTTGTGAAAATTTTCTTTTGGTTGCTTGGATCCAACCTCTTGCCAACTCTAAGTCAGTGTGTCGTCTGAATATCCTTGCGTCCTTGTTCATAGTTGCAATCCATTCTGTGTTGGTCTTGTCTGTGTGATTTAGGCGAACTTTTAGTTTGTGCTTCTGTGTTGAATTTGTGTTGTAAAATATCTGTGATACCATGCGTAACACTGTGTCCATTGAGGGTGGTGTTGGTGCTTGTGCTACCACTTGACCTTCAGGCTTCGCCTCCTCTTGGCTTGAGTTCTTGTTCGACGAAGTCGATGCCAAAAGAGAGAAAGTATTGACTATATTTTCTTCATTATCTTTTCTTATAGATTTATTATCTATATTATAATACTCAACACCATTGGTGCGTTTTTGTGATTGGTTCATGTTAATCTCCTTTTCTACCATTCAAGTGTATTTATATAATAAGGCTTACATTAGTCATAAATGCGATTTACTGCCATTGTTTAATTATTATAGTATCAATATACATATTTGTCAATAGACAAAAGAAAAAAACTAAATCGTGTTGTAGACTGTTTGCAATGCGTTAGTTTACACCATACGACGGTGTTTGCTAATTCGTGGCTCTCTTTTGGTCAAGCACAAAAAAAGACCCTGCGTTTCCACAGGGCCTTGTGTGTAGGATAGTATAATGTCTATCTTAAGGAAATAATTTTCAATGCCTGAAAATTAAAAAGTGTGATAGAATGCAACAATAGGAGTAAATCAAATGGCAGTAAGATTAACAAGAATGACACATCCTATCACAAAAGTATTTATATTTTTTTTAGGATTGACTGTTAAAAAAGGTTGAATCCAGCCGAAACTGAATCCAACCCCTTAGCCCCATTGAACAGTTCTTAGGAAGAGTGTTCAAAAGTATTTACACATTCTGGGCGAGTAAATGTGTGGCGACATTTTAGGCAACTTACCTTCCAATGAGGTATGACCTTGGGTTTGAGTTTCATGTTGCCTGCCATCTTGCGAATGTGTTGATCCGTGCCGTTGCACTGGGGACAACGACCAGTCAGAATATAATATTCTAAATCACTAAGTGGCTGAGATTGTTGATCCAAGGCTGATTACCTTCCAGTTTGAACCGTCATACACAGCAACACATTTTGATCCTGCGTCACCGTTTGAACAGTATGCTATGTCTCCTTCTACACTTGTGAGTGCATTTAGTTCTGTCACAGTCTTGGGATTCAACAACAGTATGTCATTTACACTAACTCTGCCCTGATCTGGACTTAGTATAAGATTAGTGCCCACACCTGACGTTATGGTGTTTGGCAACTGTGTGTTTGGTATTTTGCCTGTGCCATCAAGACTGGCAACACCATCTGCTGTGCCTCTGCCTGATATCACTGCCTGTAGTTCTACCAGTGCGTTATAAAGTTCTGCTCGTGCTTGACTTGGATCGTCTGCACTACTGTCTAAATTGTTTGTTGTAACATTTCCCAGTGTTCCCCAACTCATTGTTTTCTCCTATCTGTCCACGCCTGTGGATGTTTGTTTGATTTTAGGCAGTCCTCTCAGCACAAGGTCAACTGTGCCATCCCAAGGTTCTCCCTGATAATTTACCACTCTAATTGAGAGTGGATTCTTAGATTCGACCACAGCAACACCACCTCTCTGTAGTATGAAGTAGAAATCATCACCATAGTCTGTTGGATTTGAATTGTCTAATATTGTGCCATTCACACTTGTTAATAACAGTTCAACACCTGTTTCTTGATATTGTTCAACTGTGGAAGGTGTAAAGGCTGTGGTATATTTTGCACTGTTCCATACTATAAATTGCTGTATATAACCTGCATAATCTGTATAATTAAAATCTGTGTCTATGTCATCATCATTGTCTGAGTCTTCACCACCTATAAAGAAACTTCTTGTGGTTGATTTAACACTATCACTTGCACCTATGGCCTGCGAATCTTTTTCTACACCATCCAAGTAAAGTTTAAAACTTGTGCTGGATCTGACTACAGCAACATGATGCCATGTGTCTTGTGTTAGCACGGCAGGATCTGATACTGTGCCTGTTAGCAATTGATAATCTGTATCGTCACTCATAATAATTGATAGATAAAGGTGTCCATCTTGAATAGTCATTCCTATTCTATCATCTGTGCCTGGATCTGCTGACCCAGTGTCTTGATAGAAGATTTGGTTAAAAGTGCTTATTTCACTTGGACGCATCCAAAATTCAATTGTAAAATCATTTGCACCCCAATCAAAAACATCAACTGTGTCAAATTCTATACTTCTATCTTGTCCATCTCTACCACCAAAGTTAAGACTGTCTATGGTTGTTATTTTCTGTATTACATTAGTTGTGGTCACATTATTGTTGGTAAAACTCACACTGGTTCTCGAATTGCCCACTGTGGCATTCTGTAGAGGCACATGATAGCCATCAGCAACATAGTCATCGCCCTGTAATGCTGTGGCCTGCACATTGGTTATTAATCCCAATGTTGTATCAACCAAACTAAAGCCACTTGAGTCTGTGCTTGCACTTGGTATGTCAACATCATTTAGAACCTGTGTCTCTGTGTCTATGAGATAGGCTGTGTCCCAACCTACACCTGCCTGTGGAATTGGCGTGTCTGAATCTTGTGCTATGGTTATGAGATATCTGTAGTATCTACCTTGCACATAACTTTTGGCAGTGCCATCACTCAAATCAATTGTAGTTTCTTCTCCTGCAAACGCACCTGTGTCACTTATTTTAAGAGTGATGCTGAGATCACCTTGTGAATCTAAAATCAACTGAGGTTGTCTTAGAAACACACTGCCTAAATCGTCTGTAATAACCAATTCAATATCTTGAGGTTGTGGATGCCAAGTAGTCCAATTAGCCCAAGTTCCAAAAGGCGGATTTGCAAGGTCTGCCCAAGTGTTTGTGTCTTGTGGTAGGTAAGTTCCGTTTTGATCTTGATGTCCTGTTGTAATTGTTATTGCCATATCTCTATCCTAAAAGGGCGGTGTCGCCGTTAATGTTGTGACCAAAGATGATGCATGGAATATTCTTGATATATTCAGTGTAGCAGGACTCATAAGAGTGTTTTTAATTTTATAATCAACTTTGCCAATGTATTTTACAAAACGATAAGGTGCTTGTGTTTCCATTTCAAAGAACTTCACACTGAAATCAATCTCAGCATCTTTGCCTGGTGATTGAGGTGTATAACTATTGGTTGAATTAAATGTTACACGACCATAAAGATTTTCATAGTCACTTGATCTAATTGCATGATTAAAATTATAGGCATAGAAAGGATATGTTCCTTCTAAATCTGTAAAGAAACTCGATCTTTTAATACTGGCAACACCACTTGAATAAACATCGCCCTGCACAAACCATTTTATGCCTGCTGTTAGTTCTTGTTCCATTTTGTGAACACCATCAGGATCTCCTGCACCTTGTAGCAACACAGGAACATACTGTGCGGCAATGTCAAAGCCTCCTGTATATGTGCCTCTGCCTCCAACATTTTTATCTTCGTATCTTACTGTTTGATCAAAACTTAATCTTTCAGGATCAAACAGCACATTGAGATTGCCTAAAGTAAATCCGTATCTGCCCTGAAAGTCTGTATAACAAAAACCTATTCTTTTACTTGCACCTGTTCTTTCTGTGAGTGTTGGTGCAAACGCATAATAACCTCTTGTGAATTCTAAACCTGAAATCCTTTTAGCACCAAAAGCAAGAAATGCTCTCTGTGTGCTTGCATGATATGAAGTATCATTTTCATATGTAAATCCCAAACCTAAACTTGTGGCACCTGCAGATCTCACAGCACCTATCATATATTCACTGTTTGGTCCAAGCAAACTGTAGTTCGAAAAACCATTCACAGTTGCGGCGTTAAATTCAAAACTTGCTGGTGCGGGTGGGAATATGCTATTGTTTCCACCTGGGTCACCTGGACCTGGATTTGCATCACCTGGTTCTTTGGGAACTATTGCTCCACCACTGCCTTCTTCTTTGGGTCTAATAAGTTTACCACCTGTGGTAGGTATTAATGCACCTTTATAGTCTTCAGGTAATTGTGTGTAGTTTGCATAAGGCCAAAAGAATGTGTCCGAATGTGTGTATGCTTCTACCTGGACTGTAAAATCAGGTTGTAAAGACATACTAACAATTCTAACAGGTTGATAGTCAATATCAGGAACACTTAGTTTTAATCTTACAATGTCACCAACTTGATATTGGAATAGATCTTTGAAAACACGAAATTCATATTTTGCACTGGCTCTACTTCTAATCCAAAACTGTCTTGCAACTCTTTCAGCCATATAAGGATCTGTTATACTGTCAAGGCTGAGGTCTAAAACATTTACACTGCCACCATCTTCTGTTATATAAGGATTAATCAATTCCTGTGTTCTTGGCCAAGTTCTTGTGGTTGCTTGAAATCCATTGTCTGCATCAAGGAATGTGTATCTTACACTGTTGTATTTTGTTGCTCTGTCTGGATAGGTAATTCTTACCTGTTCTACAAAACTGTTTTCTGTAATATCAACTTCTGGTGACCCTGTTTGTTCTGTGACCAATACAAACTGTCCATTTATGTATGGCATAAGACAACTGTTGATTTTCAACATATTCTTTATGTTTTGTTCAATAGTTTGTGCAGTGTTTATTGTGACGTTACTGGTATATCTTTTGGTTGTATAGGTTTGTCCATTTGACAGTATAAGGTCTGTATCACTTGCAAAAAATGTTGTGGCATTGCCAAAACTTGTAGTTTCAATTGCTGAATTAGAAAAACCTGCACCATAGGTCGAATTCAAAAGATAATCTTGTATGTGTGCGGCAGGATCAGTTGAATAAGAAACAGTTCCGGTTGGATTGCCTGCTGGTGCTACTCTTCTACCAAAGAAATCCAATGCAATTTTTGGAATACCTTCATATGGTGAATTTTCACCTTCAAATCTAAATTTACAAACCAAAACACTGAGATTAGACATATCCTGCACAGGACTGTTTAGGTTCTGACTTACAAGATTACTTAGATTGATGCTTGATTCTGAACCACTCATAAATTCAAATTCTGCTATACCATAATATGGATTGTCTGTTTGCTTTGGTCGTCTAATACCGTTATTATGAGAACCTGTCATTGTCATAGGTTGGTCTGTTTCTACATAAACATCATCTACATACAATCTATAAACACCTTCACAAGGTCCTTCACTGATTGCGTAAATTACAATCAAATCATTTGTGTTCTTTGTGCTGATACTGGTAAAGATTCTACTTGGAACTGTTCTCTGCATACCATAAATTACAGGTATGCTCTTGTCAGTTAGATTACTATTTTGTTCTTGAAGTTCAAATTCTTTGTCTGGTAAATTGTCAAAAAATTCTCTATAAAACGGATTACTAAACACTTTGATTACCCCAGTTCACTTTGTCTGTTGTTGCACTACTAAAGGTGCTGGTTTTTCTACCATTAGTTGATCTTAGACCTGCAAACTTATTTGTAATCAAAAGAGTCAATGCAAAATCTGTTGTGGTTCTTGTGCCGTTAATCTTTGATATGTTTCCATCAAACAGTGGCATAACTACACCTGTGCTTTTTGGTGCTGTGCCTAAACCACTACTTAATTCTCTAAACAGTAGGTCTATATACACATTTGTTTGTGTGTATCTGTATTGACTAAGTGCTGATTCCTGCGTCAAAGCATCATATACAACATCACTAACATCACCAATTGTTATTTGTATTTCGTTGAGGTTTAATTCATATAATTCTGATATATTGCCTACTATTTGAACACCATTGGTTGCTGTGTATGTTTGCACACCAAATCCGTGTTGTGTGTCTTGGTCTGTGTTGAATTCTCCTGTGGTATAATAAAAATTACCACTGGGAGTTGCAATAGACAATAGTTTTTCAATGTAAAAGGGATTGTCTGTTAAATTGTTCTGTTGATCTGAACTTAAATCCCTTGCCATTAGATTACCTCTATCATTTCAAGTGTAAAAGTTGCAAAGTCTGTTGGATCACTTCTATATGCAAGTCCTGAAGTGCTAAATCTTACATTAACAGGCACACTGATATGGGTAATCGCAGCACCATCACTGATATCATCTAACAGTCCTGGTTGTATGTTCATAGTTGCATTACCATTAATGTCTGCACTACTTACATCACTACTGACCATATAGGTTTTGTTGCTACCTGCGATTCTTACCAAGTCACCTTTTTTAAGAATGCCCTGTCCAAGTCCTGCACTGGTATCTATTGAAATTGCTGTGTCATCTGCTGTATAGTCACCATCTACTGTGATCGATCCTGTGTATCCTGCACTACTTTTGCCTATGTCACCTGGTAGTGTAAAATCAAACGCATTTAGGCCGCCCCGTTGTTCTGCTATAAATCCCTGTATCTGTCTTCTTTCTGCATCCGAAAGATTTGAAAAGGTTGCTCTAATTACATACTTCTGTGTTTCTATTAGTGCTCTTTGTTCTCTACCATTCAAACTGGTTGTGACCAAAATAGGTTGATTGTGTTCAAATTCAAGTGTGCTTGGTGTAATTGGGAATGCCATTAAAATGCTCCTTGTCTACTTGGTCTATTTTCAACAGCACTTCTAACCAAGTCTGTGATTAATGCTTTTTTCTGAACCAACATAGTATCAAAGCCACTTGCATCAATTGCATTGACTTGGAATGTTATGTTAATGTTGTCTCCGCCTAACATACCTTGACTATCGGAGTTTGAAAACACACTGGCTGGTCCTTGCACAAGTTCTGGTCCCTGTTCTCCGACAACACCTATTGTGCCTGGACGAATATAACCACCATCTGCAAAAAGACCTCCAAAGAGACTGCCTACGAAACCTCCAATTGGTCCAAATATTGCTGAACCTGCGGCTGAAAGGAATCCACCGATGCCTCCACCGCCACCGCCACCTCCTCCAAAGAGACTTCCGATAGCACCTGATATGCTTCTAAATGCTCCACCAAATGTTGAGCCTAAGAAATCACCAACACCGCCAAACAAACTAAAGATACCACTGGCTAATCCGCCTAATGAACCAAGTGCGTTTGAAACAAAACTACCAATTGCACTGAGTCCTGTTTGTAAGAATGTGCCTTCTATGGTGCTACTAATAGGTCCAAATATGCCTGGTGTTTGTCCAGCAAAGCCACCTAATTCATTTGCACCTTGTGTTCTAAATCCAAGTATGCTTCTTATACCTGCGGCAAATGTCTGTTTAATAATGTCTGTGATATTCACACCAAATGTCAATTGAACGACTTCTTCAAGTATGCCAAATTCTTTTGATGTTAGTCCTGTAAATTCTTTTATCTTTTCATCTAACAGACCATACAAGTCGTCATATTCTTTTGTGACAGCATCTGCATAGTCTTTGTTTATTTGACGCAACACAGCATCTTTGTCTATTTCACTTGCAATCAAATCGTCATTGAGTGCTTCATTTAATTCACGAATTCTATCTGTGTAGATATCATATGAATCTTTTTGTGATTCTAAAGCACGATTTGAAAAGTCAATAATTTCTCTGTGTTTTTCACGAGCAATTTCTATTTGTTTTTCTGCAATATCTTTGTCATATGCCGCAAGTGCATCTAAAGTTCCTTTGGCATTTTCTAAACCAAGTTCTCTTGCTCTTTGAAGAAACTGTTGTTTTTCATATTCTATTCTTTCAACTTCAGTTGCATATTTCAAATAACTTTGTTCAAGAATTTGATCTGTTCTTTGTGTAAATTGTTTTCTATCTTCTTCTAATTTTCTTATTGCGTCTGCGGCGTCTTCAGCAGCCCTGATTTTAGCAAGTTGTCCTTTTACAAAAGTTTCTGCTTGTTCTTTTTCTGCTTCTGTTAGTTCTTCAATTGTTTTACCAAGTGATTTTGCAAGTGCCTCTTGGGCTTTCATTATTTCTGTGGCTTCACGTCTTTCGTCATTGCTCTTGCCAGCAAGTTTAACTTCATTCAACAGTGTCTTTTGATAGTCAGTAAATGCTTTTTCAACTTTTTCAACTTGGTTTTCTAACTTACCAAGTTCTTCTTTGTATTCATCTGTGACTCCTGTGTTTTCTTCAATCACAGCAGTATTATCTTCTATAACCTCACTATAATCTTCTACTTCTTTGCCTATTTCATCGTATTCTTGTTTTAGTTTTTCTAAATCTTCAGTTGCTTGTGCAATATTTTCCGACCAATCTCCTAAACCTAAGAAATCCATTGCCTGCATTGCTGCTCTTTTAACATAGAGCCATCCTTGTGCAACAAGATTTAAGGCTTTTTCCCAATCAACAAAAAGTGAAAGAATAGAAATAATTATACCAACAACACCTGCCAATTTTGCAACTTTATTAAGGTAGATAAATCCTGTTGCAACAATACCTAAACCTTTACCTAATTTTATAGCCGCAAGTTGTGTAGTAGTAAATGCTTTATCGACCATAATAATTTGCCCTGCGGCGTTGACAGATGCAGCACCTGCTGTGGCAACTCTTTCTGCAACACCCATTAGTGCAATACTGGCTTTGATCAAACCTGTTCTAATTAGTGTTCCAAATGCCAATGTCAAACCAGCAACAGCAGGAATTACCAAATCAAATCTTGCTATTAAGTCTCCTATTGCACCAATAAAAGGTGTAATAATAGTAATGCCTCTTGAAAGAGCATTTATTAGTTCTGCAAGAGCAGGACCTAATTCTCTAAAGAAACGATCTCCTGCCAAATCCATTGCAATTCCAAAGTTGCTCATTGCAGTGCTAAGGTTATCCATTCTTGATTCTGTTGCACCACCAAATCTATCGTTGATTTCATTTGATAATGCTCTTAGGATCAGTTTTGCACCATCTGCACTTTTACCTAAGTCACTTAATTGTAATCTGTTCTTACCAAGAGTTTTTTGAAGCATATCAAAAACAGGAACACCTCTATCAGCAAGTCTGTTGAGATCTTCAAGACCCAAACCACCTGCTGTTGTTCTTGAAAACAAATCACTCATTGCTTCTAAGGCACCAATTTGATCAGTGGTGATAGCCGCAGTGTCTGTGAACATGGTCATTAGTTCATCCATGTTTTGTAGACCATAGTTTGTTGGATCAACACCGTTGGCTTTTAATTTGATATAGGCTTTTGTAAGATCTTGAACACTGAATTGTGTGCTTGTGGCAAAATCACTTATCTTTTCAAATGCTGTTGCACCTGCTGATACACTACCTTCAACAGCAGATAAAGAATCCCTTAGGTCTTCAAAGTCTGCCGCCACAGATACTACTTTACCGCCAGCAAATGCCGCCGCAATAGCCGCACCAACTTTTTTAGCAGTGCTCTCTAATTTTTTCATAGAGGCATTGCTTTTATTCACATTTTGTTCTAACTTACCAACACTTTTTTCTACATTATTGAGACTGGCGGTTGCTTTATCTACGAGTGTTAGTATTATTTGTGCGGTGTTTGCCACGGTTCATTGTCCTCTCAGTATCCTTCTTTTCCAACATATAGTATGCCGCCCAAAGTCTCCATTCTAAGGTTGTCATATCCAATATGTCTTCCAATGTGCGACCCAGTTCCTTAGCCAAAAACATGGTGAACCTAAGGTCAGGATCGCCTTTTAGTTTTTTTCCAGTTCCTCAAGTGCAGGCATATCCTCTGGAGTTGCACCATTGATTTGTGTAGCAACACGCAATACCACTTGGGGATCAATTTCATTCATAAACGATGCTTTATCATGTTTTGTGAATAAAGGATTTCCTTCTTCGTCTCTTGCTTTGTTGATTATGGTCATTACCAATGCTTCAACTGTCTTACCTGATTTGGTCAATTCAACAACTTCTGCTTCTGCTCTCAGTGTTTGAACTGGTCTATAATATATTTCGCAATCCCACTCAGGAACATGAAAACTTTTCATTGCACCTGAAATTTGTCTTTTGTAGTGGTTGGTTGCGTTTTGTAAAACACTCACCTTTGGTTTTTTTACTTCTTCCGTCATTTGGTTTTTCCTTTGTTTATAGTTGCTCGTAGGGCTTGTTTGACAAAACCTCGAGGAGCCTGTTTAGAATAACCACCTTCAAGTCTTTCAATGTAAGGAACTTTGTTCTCTACAATTCTATCCCTGCCTTGTGATCTCTTATTCCAGCCTCTTCGGGCTCGTCCTTTGTCAATAGGAGTGCGTTTTTTCACTTCAGTTTGATAGGTATTTTGCAAAAAGTCTAATTCCTTTTTAACCAAAGGTTCAAACTCTTTTACAATATTATCTGCACGAAATGTAATACGCACTCCTAAATCTCCTTAGATGGTTGATGTAGTGATAGCACCTGTTCCAGTAAATGAAACACTTGCTTCAGTTATACCATCGTATGATGCTGTCACTGAGTAAGAAGTGACAATTACATCACCTGCAAACTTAGTAGCAGTCACACTACCATCTGGGAACAATTCTACACTGACAGTATCGTCAGTTGCAGGATCTAATGCAGTTGACACGATTGTATCTTCTGAATCGTCATAAACGATATCCATTGAACCTGAATAGGATTGTAGTCCCTTTTTGTATGTTCTAACACCACTTGACCCCATAGAAGTATCTTCTACTGTGTCTCTTGTGATATCCATACTCCAAGATCTAACACTCGCCACCGCCGTGAGAGCATCAGAGCCGGATTTGATTTTAACTGATCCTGCGGATCCTTCATATCTCGCCATTACTCTTCTCCTTCGTTAGTTGTTGGCATAGAGGTGTCATCTAAACTATATGTCCAGTTGTCCTCATCTTCCTGAGGAGCATCCTCCTCTATGACATCAGCAGTGGCTTTGGCATTGCCAATCTTGCTGACTTTTTTCTTCACAGTGCCAACTTCTTGCCAACCCTGTGAAAGAAAATTGTGTAGATAACGGCTTTTGACTTCTTGAGTCATTCCGTCTTTCTCAATTGTTACTTTGCTCATTATGTTGTCCCCTTAGTGTAGAGGTATCTTACCTCAACGGTTATAGCCACCTCACCTAAGGGTGGCAATCTGTCGACCACTTCAATAAAAGTGACCTGTGTCTTCATGTCTTTGCGACTTGAATCTCTTGAACGATCTGTGTCTAATGTTTCTTCTATTCTTTCGATGATATCGTTCTTCTTTTTATCTAATTCGTTGCCTCTTACAAAGGCTCTAATAATATATGTGATTGTGCCCTGTCTTTTTATGCCCATGCTGTAGTCAGCACGAGTTTCATTGAATGTGTTAATCAATATTGCAGGGAATTGTGTGATTGCTAATTTTTCAACATCAAAAGGTTCTCGTGTCACAAGCACAGGTTTTGGATCTGCCATGTTCTTGAGAACATCAACTATGTTTTCTGCGAAATCGTTTCTTAAACTCATGTCTTACCTCTGCAATCGCAAGAAGTAAGCAGGTTCCTTTTCTACATCAGTGACTGTTCCATCATTGTCAATGTCATATTCAACACCATCTTGGATCACCATTGTAATCTCTTCATTAAACCTTTGTTTGTAGTAGTCCATTTTGACCTGGAACACATCAAGTTCAGGTTCAAATTTTGATAGTTGAGGATAGATGAAATATGCGAGAGCATAGTATACAGTTGCTCTTGTCATCTGACTTTCTGTTAGTAAAGCAGAATTCATTTCTGCATTTAGACCAATTACAGTGATGTCAAATTTACCAATCTGTTGTGTTGGCCACCAATGCACTCTAAGATATCTTTCAACGTCTGCTTGTGCTTTAGACAAAGCATCGTCAAAGTTGTGAATGCCATAGTTTTGGATGTCTGGTTCGTATTCTAAAACATCCGAGATAGTTGCAAAAGCCATCGGCTCTCCTCCAGTCCTACTAAAAGGTTTAACAAAGCAAGTCCTTCTTGCTTAATATATTTAGTCAAATAAAAAAAAGGGCCCTCGAAAGAGCCCTTTTTCTAAAGTTTGTTATTAGTCAATAACAGCATCTGTAGTGATTGCAACACCATGTAGGTCTTGTAGTTCACCAACAGCATATGTCATAGAACCAACAATTTCAGTTGCTCTTAGAGAAGCATCTCTTTGAGTTTCAATTGAAATGTCTTTCTTAACAGCATATGCAATCGCATCTGGATGCATCACAGCACCTACATATGCACCAGTGGAATCACCAGTTACAACAGCAGATTCGTATAAATCTACGCCTGCGATACGACCCACGAAGCCTTCTGCAAGAGCAGCATTACCAATGTCACTTAGTGCATGGTTGATTGCTGAAGCACCTGAGTTAGTTAATTGCTTCTTAAGGTTATACATTTGGTTTGGATGGAATACACCAACATATGGTCCCATTACTGAGTTTGCTCTTAGGTTAGCAACAGCCTGGAAGATCAAGTCAGCAGTTAATTCTGGCTGAGTTGCAGCACCAATAGTAGTTGAAAAACCACTGAATAGAGCAGCAATATCTTCGTCAACTTTCTTAGCAAGACTCTCACCAATGATACGACCAATGCTTGCAGCAGTGTCGTCATTAGCACTATCACGAGCAGTGTCAGTTAGTGTGACCAATGCCGCAATTTCGTCTGCGTCGAAAGTTTTTTCAGTTGCAGTAACAGCAACATTAGTTGCGTCTGTGCCTTCACCTGATACAAGTGAAGAAGTTGCAATAGTTGGGTAGATACCCACTTTTGCTTGTTTGCCTGGCTGTCCTGTAAGATTAAAGTTTCTTACTAAAGGACGCATGAAGCCTCTTTCCTGCATAGTGAATAGTGCAGCCTGCTGAACGTCACTAAACAGGGCGGCTAAAGTTGTTCCAGTTGTTTCGTTTGCCATGTTATTTCTCCTGTGTTATAGCAATTTAAGGATTTACATCCTTATACCTTTGGACTTCATCAACTCTTTGTAGATTTTTCTATCTTCCGCAGAGTTCATGTTTAAGGATGAAACATCTACTTTGCCAGGTGTTGAACCACTGGAGTTTGCGATATTGCTGGTAGTGCCTGAACCATTTGGACCTGCACTTATGAAATGTGGATTGGTTTGAAGAAAATCTTTAACCAAATCATCAACACCCATAGCAACACCTTTGTCAGTGTATCTAACATTGCCATTGTCGTCAAGCACTTCAACATCACCGGCATCGCCAAGTCTAATGTTGTTTTTCAGCAAACTCACAACCTGTTTAGGATTGATTGCTTTGCCTGCACTCGCCGCATTTAACAATGCACCGTCGACTTTGATAGAGGTCAATTCCTTTTGCAGTTGATTGATAACACCATCTTTCTTTTCAACAGTTGACTTAAGGATAGTTTCAAATTCTCCTCTTGCCTTTTGTTGTTCAAGACGTGCTTCTTCTTCTGCCGCAATCATTTCTCTATATTTGTTGACGTCAACGCCTTCAAATTGTTTAGAGATCTTTTTGCGTTCTCTATCTAATCTTTCCTTGACTATTCTGTCAAGTTCATCCTGGCTAAAAGCCTTTGTTTCTTCCTGGTTTTCTGCTATAAAGTCCTGATTATTTTCAGCAGTAGGCTCGCCAGTTGCCTGTTCTGTTTGAACTTGTTCTTCGTTCATTTGTATCCTCCTGTTATGGTAGAAGTCCCCCATTCCCTCGTAATTGAGTAAAACTTATACACCAATATTTATCTAAGATGCCTGTAAACCAACCAAAAACGGTGATCTAACGGCCTCCACGACGGCCACCTCTTTTGCCGCCTTTTTTCTTCTTTTTTTTCATAGCCATGTCACAGCCCTCCTTACATTCCCATTACTACGGCAATTAACTGTGCAAACACAGCCAATGTCACAGCACCAAGAAATCTTTTGATCATCAACATATCTTTTTCCATATGCTTTAAATGATTGTCTAATACCAAATCTATTTTTTGTTCTAAGAGTGATAACCTCTTGTCCAAATTTTCGTATTCTTTCATTAGTCTTCACTCCTGTAGATTGTATCTGCAATTTCACCTCTTCTTGCCCTCACAAGATGGTAGATGTTTAACAGATGTTTTCGTGCCCTCACGCCTGCTGAATTATTCCATCTTTTCATAAATTTTTCATTTTCCTGATAGTATGCTTTGAGTTCACGCATAAGTTCTTCGTGGCAATCTGTAGGTTGCACACGATAGGTAAACTCTTTCACCAAAACATCTACATCAGGTTCATTACTCATCTGGTGAATCCTCTGTGTCTTCTTTTTCAAACAATTCATTTAGTTCTGGATGCAGATCCTGTATCTGTTGATCAGTGTATCCTGCATTGACCATTTCTCTTAGATGTGTGACTAAATCAGTAGGTGAAGTAACTGGTCTATGTTGCACAGCATCCAATTGAGGCTGTGTGGTTAGTTCTTCATATCTGTCTTCGTCAACAATCAGTGCCAACATTTTGTTTTCAACTTCTTTGTTTAGGATGGGTGAATCAATACCTGCTTCTTTGGCCAGTTTCAACATATTCATATCATTGTATTTGTCTTGAATGTTAAAACTGTCTGGGTATTTTACAACACCATTCCATACTGTGCCTTGCCATAGGCTGTATATACGCCATATCTGTTCTTCTGCGTGTTCTAAGTTGTCTGCTTTTTCTGCAAGACGAGCATTTAGAAGTTGGAATTCTGTAGCAAGTGCAACACCACTTAATCTTCTTGTTTCAATTGAACGAATACCACCCATGTGTGTCATTCTATCTATTGCTTCAACTTTTTTATTAATAGATTCAAGTATGCCTTCAATACCTGAACCATTTGGTTCTAATAGATATGGTTTGACACTTTCTGGTAAATCGTCTGGCACTTGTATAACTGATCCTGCACCTGCCGCAGCCTGTGTGGATGCAGTTTTAACAAGACTTGGATGATTTGAAATACGAATTAACTGTTCCAATTCACTTAGTTCATTGTAGATTGATTTGCTCATATCTGCAACATCACCCACGTCTGAAATACCTATGCCTTTGATTGGAGACCTTTGGCTGTAAACACACACCGCAGGAATTATACCAAGTGCATTTGGCATTTCTTCCATTATAATTTCTTGATCGTCATCATAGGCAACAACCTTGATTCTATCAAGATAGTATTTTCTAAATGTGTCACGACCATTGTTTCTACCTTCATATAATTTTAGGTATGAAAGATAGTAGTGTCCGTTTGCGGCTCTTTGATATTCCCAGTCTAAAACATTTTCTGGAGTATACAAACTCATATAAGGACGAATGCCTTGATCAAGTTCTTCTGCTCTTGTGAATGCAACAGTGTTGGGTTTGTCAATCACACACCATATGTGTCCATACACACTTGAATATGTGCTGACATCACGCATAACACTGTCAAAACTTCTACCATCTAAATCTGTGTCTTGTAAAAAAGCATCCAATGCTGAATCATTATCAATGTTTCCAAATTCTCTTTTAGGTGGCATACGGAATAAGAAACTGTTGTAGATTGCAACAACGGCTTTAACATGGTTATCATAAGGAGTATTATCTAATCTTGTTTCATATTGTTCTCTGTTTTCGAAAATATAACTTGCAAGATATTCTCCTTCCTTGTAAGAATGTCCACCACTGTAGGAATCAATAAGGAACTTCCATCTTTTGATAAGTTCTTTCCATTGTGGGTGGGCTGATATAATTTGACTATTTTTTGACATCGTTTACCACCTTTTTGTTCCAAAAGTCCAGTGACTGAGTTCTTCTTGTTCAACCCGTGTCTTGATTGGGAACAAGTAGTCACAAAGATAGCCAACAGCATCTGCGAAATGGTCAAGTCCTGAATCTTTATCTATTTGATTTGTATTTTCTTTGTATGTTAATCTTTGAAGACTATCAATGGTATGCTTACATTTAGGATCAACTAATAATTTTCTTTCACCAGTTGCTGATCTAAGCATAGCATTGACAGCATTTACCCTATCTCTGATAGGTGTATGATATTGTCTTGATTTGACTGTAAAGCCTGCATTCTGTAGTATTGAAAAATCTGTTTTACCACCTGCAGAAGTTTTCTTTTGTCTTGAGGCAGGATCTGGATACACAACAATTTGACTGTTTGGATATCTGTGTTTGATTTCGTCTACTACTTCTTCTGTGTTTGATCCACGCATCATTATCTCGTCAAATATATGTATGCTATTTTTCGATACCTGTGCAATAGTTGTGGCCATGCCGCCAATGTTGAAGTCTTGTCCTACATGGATAACACCTATCTGTGGATCTGCCAAAGGTTTTACAGTGCCTTTGTAATCAAAGTTATAGTATACAACACCTGAATAGGTGTTGAATGTTGCGAGATATTCCTGTGCGAAGGTTTTGTCGTCCAGGTCTCTCCTTGCGGCTTCTATTTCTGTTTCAGCAACCATTCCACCTTCAACAGTGGTAAATTGCCATGCGTCCCAATCGTTTTCATTTAGAGCCTGTGTGTATAGTTCATGACTCCAACTGCCAACGCCTTTGGGTGTCCCGCAGAATAGTGCCTTTCCTTGCTTGTCAGATAGTGTGGGACGAATAACTTCTGTCCAAGCCTGGCGTGGAACATCTTGATACTCGTCTATGACGACAAAATCTAATCCAACACCACGAAGACTGTCAAAATTGTCTGCACCTTTTAATTGTATCATTGAACCGTTTCTAAGCACCAAAGTCAATTCTGCTTCATTCTTGGTCTTGATCCAACGAAGGCTGTTTAATTTAGATACCAATTGCAACCATACAATGTTTTTTGACATTCTGTATGTGGGAGCAATGTATTGTATATTTGCACCTGGGTTTTGTGCGGCGTGCCTGCATATTTCACGGATACACAGATGCGTTTTTCCAAAACGACGTCCCGTCACAAGACATTTGAATCTTGCTGGACTATCTGCAACCGTTCTTTGTGGCACACTTAATGGCATTAATCTTCATCCCAAGGAAGTGGTTGATTTTCTGAAGTATTTTCTGGAGTCTCCTGCTGCGACAAGTAATTCTTGCCCAAAAAGATCTGCATACGGGTATCACCATTTAGTGCTTTGTCCCACTGTGCTCTTCTCAAACTCTTTTTACCGACACTTTTGCCCTTTTCAATAAGATCTCCAAAGTTCTTACGCACCGCATCGTGACTGATACCTACAACATCTGCTATTTCTCTCAATGTGCATTGCATACAGGCCAAACGCCATACAGTTTCTCTATCAACATCTTTTACCTTAACCGGGCGTCGGTTTTTAGGTATTTCATATTCATCCATAGTTTTTTCCGCCCCTCTATTCTATGCTCCGGGCACCTACTTTAACACGAAAATATCGTCTTTCTGTTAGGCTCCCGTCTGTGGTTATTGTATTATAAACTTTGTATATGTTGCCTTCTGTTCCGCCTGTAAGAGTAATTTGTGTTGTGTTGTCTGTTTTGGTATTGCCTGAAGTAGATAGGTTATCTGTGTCACCGGATATGGTTTCAACTTCCCATGTGCTTGTAGAAATTATACTACCAGCAGGAAGCCAATCCACCCAGTCAAGCAAATAACTTAGTGTTGCTTCTGGATCTTTGTCAATTACATATCCTGTGTTGTCTTTATAAAATCCTGTTGTTGTTGCCATCATAAACTCCTGTCGTGCATTTTTAGTGTTCGTTTGTCTTGAGGCACCAATAAACCTCTGGATTCAGGCAGCACTGTATTTATTCGTGTTTCAGAATCCAGTGCAAAAACCCTTGATTCTGGCAGAATATTGCCTATTCTTGTTTCACTTGGCACATTTAATCGTGCATACAACGGCACAGCAAATAGATAATTGCCTTCTGTGATTACAGTTGATTGTCCGGCCAATGCACTTGTGCCGAATAGTCTGTATCCTGCCAATGATTGAATGTCACTGGCACTTGATATAGTTAAGTCAGGACCAATAAACATTGTTGCACTTCCGGCAACCTGTAGATCACTTGCTAAACTACTTTGTGCATCAAATATTCTACCACCCAATGCTGATGTTTCACTTTGAGATTGTAGTGTTGAATTTGCACCTATGTTTAATCCGCCAACAAAATTTGTTTGACTGTTAAACAAAATATTACTAAAATTAGATGATATCAATCCTACACTTGGCACAGTTGTAAATTGTCCTGCCATGCTACTACCAGCACTTATGCTGAGATTGGCTGTGCCTGTGGCAGTGGCTTGACTGTCAAGATTTATACCACCATCTAAAATTATTGCCAAACTACCTGTTAATGAAGTTTGTGTATCACTTGCAAGACTTTGACTAACATCAAACAGCAATCCTGCGTTTGGTGTTGTGGTGCTTTCACTTAACATAGTTAGTGCATCCATATCTATATCTACACCACCTACAATGTCTGTTTGTGATTGTGTGTCTAAGTTTGCAATACTATCTAATCTAAATCCTGCTACACTGTTGATTTGTGTGGTGCTGGTCAGTGTTGCATTACCACCAGGTTGTAGTCCTGCTGTAATGTCAAGTGTAGTAGCACCTTGTTGATTTTGAATGTTGCCTATACCATCAAAATAATCTTCTACTGTGTAATCAAAATCTACATATCTATCAAAGAATCCAATTTGATTTGAGGCATTGATTGTAGCATCTGCTTGTGCAAGGAGAGAAGCAATAGAACTTAGATCTACACCGCCTATGATATTTGTATCTGTTTGTGTGTTAAGACTACCTATGCCACTTAGTGTTAGATTTGCTGTTGGGTCTATAACAAAATCACTTGCTATTGAACTGTCTGCATTTAGTCTAAATCCATCCAGTATGTTTACGGCACTTTCACTGAATAGATTTGAATCAGCACCAATGTCTATTGCAGGATTTTGTGTTATCTGTGATTGACTTTCTATACTTGTATCAGCACCAATAGTGTTAGATGCTGTTTGAGAAGTTGCAAATTGACTTTGAACATCTATTTCAGGTGCAAGTGAAAATCCTGCAAGTATGTAGAATTTATCTTTGACATAAACTGTTTCTTGAAAATAATCCACAGCCACATAACCATCAGCAACATATGGATCTTCGTCCATATAATCATCTACAAAATAAGGTTTTGTTGCAGTTCCTGAACTACTTTCACCAAGGGTTTGACTGTCTGCATATACAGCAAATCCACTTAGATTGTTTAATTGAAAATCACTGGCAAAATTTATAGGATCCATCAAAGGACCTGGTGGTCCAAATGTATCTGTGCCACTAAAACTAAGATCAAGTCCAGTTAAACTGTGATTGTCTCCAAAATCACTGCCTGGTTCATACAGCCAATACACAGGAGTATCACCATCTGGATAACCACTGTCTGCATCAAACCATCCTGCTGTGGTTCCAAAACTATCTGTGTTGGCAAGACTTACTTGGCCATTGTCAAAATAATTTTCATAGGTAATTGTTTGTGTGTTGTCTTGAACATTTAGATAGAATCTATCCCAATCACATCTTTGATCAAAATGTATTTCTCGCACAACCATTTCTGTTTGACCACTTAGGTTTTCATTGCCAGGAATTGCACCACTTGCTTCAATACTACCATCAATGTTTAGAACATATCTTAGATCAGTTGATATCTGTGTGACATTATAGTGAAAACTTAAAAAATGCCATTCATTGTCTTCTAATAAAGTCTCATCTAATCTTACCCGGTAGGTAGCAAAAGTAGGAGTAAACTCTATAAAAAGATTAAAATAACCTGTAAAATTATCAAATTGATCTTTTTGTCTTGCTAAACCAAATATCCAACTACTTTCAATATAACCTGTGCCTGGTGAGTTGTTGTTAGTTAAAAGAATCTTTTGACCACTAATTTTTAGTATGTTATAGTCTTGGTCAGGAACCCCAGGGCCTGGATCTATATCACTGATCGTGGGAACACGAAACCAAAAACTAACCACATGGCTCTCGCCCACAATATCAGTGGTTGTTTGAGGTGACCCATTATACGGCGGTGTATAGACCGCAATCGTATCTGTAGATGCAAGACCGTTTAGATCAGAACTTGGACTAATAGCCAACGGTTATCCCCTTATGTTAGGGTTACCGTGAGATTTCCCGATGCCACTTGGAAGGTGTCTCCCGTTGTGACTGTCTTGCTCTGTGTTAATTCTCCTGCAAAAAGTGCATTTCCGCCAGTAGAAGCATCCATTACGGCCAATACTGTGACAGCACCATCATAGTTTGCTGTTGCTGTTGGGAATGTCACATCAGCATCATTGCTGATAGAACCACTTGATGGTGATCCAAATGTGACTGCCGTTCTTGCATAAGAACCCAGTGTTATTTCGTCTGTAAATGTTCCGGCTTCAATATTTGCCAAAACACTTGCGGCTGTGCCATAAAACAAAGCCACATATAAATTACTTGGTGATGTGTATGCACCTGAGTTTCCGTTTAACCAGAAATCAAGTGTAGCATTCTCCAAGTAGTCGGTTGCTGCATTACTCATATATTCTCTCCTTTTGTAATTGCATTAAGTTGATTGTTTTCCATTGTCGTCTATGAAAACTGTTGAACCATCTGTGCCATCCATGTGCAACAGTAGTAGTGTGTTAGCATCATTCTGGAATGGTGTGGTATCTGGTGTAAATCCTGCGGTGTATCGTGCTGTATCTGAAATGCGAACTTCGTCTATGTGTCCGTTAAAAAATCCTGTGCCAGAACCAAATTCTTCGCCTATAGATAGATTATCACCTTGGTATGCTCCTTGTGTAACTCCAGTATCACTTGCTTCCTGTGTTCCATCTAAAAATAGATAGGCATTGCCGCCTGTGGTAGTCACAAATGCAACATGATACCAAGTTCCTGTAGATAGTGTGCTTGTAGTAGCAAGAGTTGTTCCGTTAGTTCCACCTATGAATGCTTTTAGTTTATTATCCGTATCCACCCACATCAAAAATCTACCATCTGGAGCAACAGCATATTGATTGAATATTTCTTTTCTTGTTCCTGTGGTTGCTATTCTAATCCAACATTCTGTTGTAAATCCAACAGAACTTGGAACAACAGGTTGTGAGGTTTGTAAGTAATCACCTGTGCCATCAAATAGAGCACTTGCACCACCAAACTTGTATTGTGCTGTGTCTACTTGTGCATCAGCAATAGCAGTTACACCAACAGCACTTCTACCTGTGCCATTGTCATCACGGAATCCTGCACCACTTTGGTCACCATCATTACCATTAAAGTGATGAAGTGCAAGTGTGTCACTGTCGTTTACAAATGCAGTTGTTGGCACTGTTATAGTTGAATTTCCAACTCCGTATCTATCAACACTTGAAATCCTAACTTCATCAATCCATCCATTGTCACTAACATTCAAATTATTTCCTATGTCTAAATTACCATCAGTTCCAATATCACCGTCTGTTGTGGTTAGTGTTGTGTTGTTGTATCTGGTTCCATCAACCCAAACACTGAATTCACTTGTTGTCCATGCCATTGCGAGGTGAATCCATGCACTTGGTAGTGTCACAGCACTCATACCTGTGCCACCCCAAACTATCTTTTGACTACTTGATGCTCCTTTGGGATAATAAACTGCCTGGAATTTTCTATCATAGTTTCTCCACATCAGTGAACATGCTCTTTCAACAGTAGCATTTGATGATCCCAGTGTCACAAGTGGAACTGTGTTAGATCCAGTGTCACTATTAATTTTAACAAAACATTCTACAGTCATAGCACCTGCTCTCTGATAGAAAGGACCTGCGTTTGATCCTGTGTATCTGACCAATGCACCATTTCCTGATGCTTTCAGTGAACTTGAACCAAACTTTTTCTCTGCTGTATCAATTTCACTTTGTGCGTTTACTGTTGTAAAATCAATTGGTGTTCTACCTACCCCATTGTCATCTTCAAAGAATGTGCTGGCATCTGTGCCGTTCATGTGTAGCAATAGTTTTGTGTTGTCGTCGTTGACAAAAGGTGTTGTGCTTGGTGTAAAACCTGATGTGTATCTTGCGGTGTTTGAAATGCGGAGTTCATCCATATAACCATCCAACATATGACTTGTATTACCATTCCATCTTGCAAGATAATGATATCCATCAAAACCATAATCTGAACCCATTGTTCCTGTGCTTGAATAGAGTGTGGTTAATTCCGTGCCATCAAAGAAATGCTTGATTGTGCTTCCACTCTTCACAACGGCCCAATGATACCAAGTGTTTGTGCTTATGCTTGGTATGGTATAATAGGTTTCATATAATGAACCTCCACTATTTCGTATAACAAGGTTTGAAACATAGGTTCCTGATTGGTTAGCAATTGAAGCATATTCAGTATTGCTGTCACCAGCAAATATCATTCTAAATGTGCCTGAACTTGGCAATGCATCCAGTCTTACCCAAGTTTCAATTGTAAAATCATCATTGTATGAACTTGCAACATTTATTGAAAGGTAATCACCAGTGCCATCAAACAATCCACTTGCACCACCAAATTTTGATTGTGCTGTGTCTACTTGTGCGTTGCCTTCTGCACTTACACCTACTTTTTTACGGACGACTTCTGCTTCTACCGCAACTGTGGGTTGAAATGCTAATAGTGTTAGTCTTGCTGCTCCTAATGGCATATCTACTCCTTATTGAAAGTCTGTTGCGATACTTGCAAAATAGTTTGTGCCATCATAGAAAATGCTTACCACACTCAGTGTTGTTAGTGTTGTGTTGCCACCTGCAAATTTATATGCGGCAGTGCCACTTGCTGTTCCTGATCCACTTACTATAAGTGTCACACTTTGTCCTGTTGCCGCATCTGAAAATGCTGGTAGTGTCAATCCTGATGTTATGGTCACTGATTGCACATTACCATTTGCTATTGTAATAGTTGGTGTGTCAGTTGATCCTAAACTGTGAATTGTTTCTGCATAATCTTCTAAAACAGGATTTGAAATTGTGTTGCCTTGACAATCTAAATCTCCACCAAGTTGTGGTGTTGTGTCTTCTACAACATTTGATAATTCTGAACCTGTTGCTTCAGTAATTGATGCATAACTTAACTGTCCTGCACCATTTGTTTTTAGGAATTGGTCTGCACTGCCATCTGCTTGTGGCCAGTTTACACCATCTAAAACAATTGAACCTGTTGTGTCAGGTGTGATTGTGATGTTGCCTGCACTTGCTGAAACAATTGAATTGCCATTTACGTCTAAATTGCCGCCCAATTGAGGTGAAGTGTCATCTACAACATTGCTTAGACCACCTGTGTCTGTGCCAACTTCCCAGTTGCCACTTGTTGAATTGTATTTTAAAACATTGTTATTGGCAACACCAGTTGTGTCAACATCACTAAGATCGCCAATGCTCTCACTTGTTATATTTTCTAATTTGTCTGTGTTTAAGTTAGAAATGTTGTTATCCATTTCCGTAAAGGTTAGAGCAGAACCTTTTGTGTTTCTCAAAACTATTGTGCTCACGATCGTGCTCCTTTTGTATGATTATAATCAATTGTATTTATAGTCATTTGTAATATCCTGACTTTTTTGACGCAATTCTGGCCCATTTTAGTTTGCTGGCACTTTGAACTATGACTAAATCGCACTGTTTGAAGCCTGTGTATACCCCTCTTACCTTGCCTTTCAGTCGATGATTGTTGATTAGTATGTCTATATCTGTCACAGTATCATCATTGAGAACACTTTCAACTGCCTTTTCTATGGTGTGAAAAGGAGGTTTGTTAGGGAATGCCAAACAGATAGCCATATAGTTTAGTGGTGCTAACATACTTGCGGCATGATGTATGTGTGATCTTACACCTGTGGTTATTTCTTTGACATAGATACGGTCCTGGTATTTGCGTATCCAAGGACAAGCACTGTGTCCGTTAAATTCCTTCCTCGGAATACTGAGGTCGTTTAGCATCCAGTGCCACACGGCTCGTTCTAATGAAGTTTTCATGTGTTATGGTTTCCAGTTCAGGGTCTTGGTTGTCACTAACAAATACCACCCTTGATTTTTTGTATTTGCTTATGGTTTGTTGCATTGTGAGTCTGTGTCTAAGATGTGTATGGCTACTGGGTTGACGCCCGTGACGCCATTCATATTCATATCTTGTGTTATTGTCCTGTTTGAGTATGCCGTCTGCACCTATCACAAATACCAGACTGGCAGGATAGATTATCAATGCCTGTTCCAGTGCAAAACTGCCACTGTCTATACCAGGTATGGTTTTCTTTTGCCAACGCAAACCTATATCAGGATATCTTTTTGAAAATAATTGAATACCTCCAGGGGCTTCACCCTCTATGATCCTTATTGCCTTTAGATCAACACTACAACAATACTGTAGATCAAAATCTCTATAGGCAAAATTGCAACCAAATGTAGGCCCTGAAAAAACTGCCTCTGTATAACGGGCACTACTTGGTCCATTGAGAATTACAAAAACAGTATTTTTATTGGGTATATTTGCCATCCTGTAGATCCTTTACAATTTTCTTGTGTGCTGACACAAGAAGATCGTGTTTTTTCTTTAGTGCTTCGTGATCATTGACCAATTTGTTGTGGCTGTTTACAAGATTGTCAACTAACCTTGCCATGTCTTGGATATAGTCCCAAGGCGTGCCACGGTCAAACATTTCATCGCCATTATTTTTCTTCATACATCCATATCCAATCTTTTCCTGATTGGTCGTGTTTTATATAACCTAAATCCTGCAGGTATTTTTCTGCAGATGGATTGCCTTGATTCAGTTCACAGCAGATAACAGGTGTAAATTTTTCTATAGTCTGTCTTGCTCCTTTGAGCACAGGCAATTCATGACCTTGCACATCTATTTTAATTCCATGTATTACACCTTGATGTTCAAAACTGTCCAAAGGTAAGGCAGACATAGTCTTTGGCTGTCTGTTGTTTTGTGAGCCAAGATCAACTCCTGTGTCTCCACTGTTGTCCTTGCGTATCCATACAGTTCTATCACACTCACAGTCACTCAACAGTTGTGATCTTACTTCTATGTTGGTTTGTCCACTAAGTTTGACATTGTGTTCAAGTATTTGATGATGTATGGGTTCATAGGCATAGACTTTTTCAGCCGTCAAACTCAGTGGTAGTGACCACGATCCTGCGTGTGCACCAATGTCTATAACTGTGTCTATCCAATCAAGTGTCATCATTGGAGGTTCTTGGCTCCAATTGCTCCAATTACGCATGGCTTGTTCAAATGCTATTCTGTTCCTATATTGATAGTCACAAAATGCACCCATGTTTGCAAAATGTGTGTCTCCATGAGGCCATTTGTAATCTTGATCCATCATATCATGCTCACAATTTTCAACAGGCCCCATATGGCAAGTGCTATGTAGCCTATGGTTATTGAGCCATTTACCAATTTGTAGAATGTTATCTTATGGCGTAACAGTTCCATTTCTTCACTCATTTTCATTTGACATTACTCCTTTTTTAGTGTATAGTGTATTTATAATCGATAAATAAAAGCACAATGAAACTGAAAGATAAACTTGAAAAACAAAAAGAAATGCACATCCGTCGTTGGTTTGTGGTTGCTAAAAATTTAGCACAAACCAGAGGACAGGGTTGGTATATTACATTTGAAGAATTTTTTGACTTGTGGTCGGAAGATGATCGTTGGTTAGACAGAGGTCGTGGCAGTAAAGACCTTTGCCTCAGCAGGCGTGACATGACCATGGATTGGTATCCACAGAATGTAGAAATCATCACAAGACGCAAAATGCTTCAAAGAGAAAACAAACTTCGTTGGGATAGATAAGGAGAAACACAATGAAATACAATTACATACCAGTAAAAGCCAATCAACCGGACAATCCGTTTTGGCGTATTACACCACAGAAAGACACAGTTCTACTTCAAAGAGAACTTGAAAAGAGGTTGCATTGGGTCTGTGAATTGGGTGCCAGCAAAACACCCAAAGACCAAGAAGTGTATGCGGCTCTTACACAACCACTACCGCAGGGAGAATCTGCACATTTTGGCAAGAGTGGCACATATGGTTGGCGTGCAAACACAGGCATTGGTAGTATGGCAGGTGCTATTGAAAAACTACACAGAGGTGATATAAGTGCCAAACAAGCAGAACACATTCACAACTTCTGCCATATCCTGCACACACAATATCCAAATCATTGGGGTATGATTGAGTTTGAAGAAGGTGCACAACCACAGGTCACTACAACCTGGGACTCAATTTTTGAACAAATTGGATAGATCTTGCGTATATTTGTAAATGACTACAGAGGTGACGACACAGTTGTAAATTCAAGAAATGACACACTGTTTGAACATCGCACACGATATTTTTTAAAACAGCAACAAGACTTCCATCTATGGCAGGAACACGGACATGAATTTATATGTTTTAGCCAACATGATGATGACTGTGCTTTGTTTGATGATGTAATACCTGCACCAAGAAATCCTGTTGCACGAGCAAAAAATTTTATATTAGATTGGATAGAAAAAAATCGTATTGAAGACCAGTGGATAGGACTGTGGGACAATGATGCCACCCTCTATTGGAATCGTTTGCGTAGCAGGGAATTACCCAAGTGTCTTGACACAGTGTGTGAAAAGGCCGCAGAGGACAACATCTATGCGTGGGTTCCTTTCAACAGTCAACAAGCACCATATCAACCTACTGATTGCACTGTTTGGAGTTTTCGTCCTACTCTACAGATAAAAGGCACAATGACCTTTATACAAAATCCACGACTGTATGGACAGCAGAGATTCAATGACAAGATTACAACTATGGATGATTTGGTTTGGGCAATAGATCATACTCGTCAAGATCGCAAGGTAGCAACATTGGAACAAGCCAGTCTAAATGAATTGGTTATGGACAAGAGCACTATATTCCGTGTTGAGGAATATCGCCAACAGTATAAAAAACCTGGCCCACAAGCAAATCCACAAGGACTAACCAAGTGGGACAGCACAATGGACAGACGCAACAAATACAAACAAGCACAGGGTGAAATATATCTGTTGTATGGTTTGCGTTGGCAAGAATGGCAAGATAAGCAAAGATTTTTATGGCAAAAACCTGATGTTTTTGACGATTTATTTGTCCAAAATAGTTGACTGTAGCACAGAGTGGTGTTATAGTATAAGCATAATGTTTGTTAAGGAGAAGACAATGACATATGAACAATTCGCAAAACAATTTGAAACTGTGTGGCAACAGGGCAACATGACCCAAATCAGACAGTGGCAGACACAGTATCCAAAATACTACGCACAGTGGGTCAAACAGGTTTCTGCTTAACCGCCCAAATTATCTGTATAGAGAAACAGGTTGACGGCAAATTACCGCAGAAAGTTCCTAAGCATGAACTAAAAGTGCATTCTCCACTCCTGAACACGAGTCTAAACTGTTCATCTTACCAAAATAGTTGACAGTCCAGCACAATGACTGTATATTAGTAATATAACAATTAGGAGTAACACAATGGCAGAACTATTAGAACTTACAGTATACACACAAGACGGTGAAGTGGACTACAGAATCACAGGTTATCAACGAGAGATTGATCAAGAGTTAGACCTGCTTGATCCTGCTGTAGAATACAACTTAGAAACATCACCTTGGAATGCAACTGTCCAAAGTGCCCGTGCATTATCAGAGGCGAACACACACTTCAACAGAGAGACAGCATAATGTTAGTAACAACTTATTCCGCAGACGCATACAACACCAATGAGATTGAGGTTCTTGCCCACCAATTGGGTTTAGAAACACACAGTGGTGAAGGTGTTCTTACAGTTTATTTTGACGATGAACACACAAGAGAACGATTTGACAACACAGTGGTTCAACCTTGGGAGACAGCATAAGCACAGTTAGAGGGCCTGAAAGGCTTTCGCAGAAAAACGGTAGCACAATATTTTACCAAACTGTTTGACTGTAGCACAGAAAGGTGCTATAGTAATAACATAATAAGGCAAACAAGAAAGGCAAATACTATGGCATAT